>Ga0172367_10000566_pt1 | contig 57208 bp, 44 predicted proteins | sample Lak10m_FD_114542 | JGI IMG/M metagenome (GOLD analysis project Ga0172367, IMG submission 114542) | Freshwater microbial communities from Kabuno Bay, South-Kivu, Congo - kab_022012_10m | ecosystem: Environmental > Aquatic > Freshwater > Lake | place: Democratic Republic of the Congo: South-Kivu... | reverse complement strand
CCGCTTTTTTTGCATAAAGCAGGGATTAAAAGTGGCTGATGAAAAATTTCTACCGCAATCTAAACAACGATACCGTCGAATCCACTGACCATCAGATTTTCTAAAGAATCTTCCTTTTCGGATTATAGATCTCGAACTTGGACTTTGTTTTTTTGAAATACACTCAGAATCTGGGCATTTTAGCTTCATAAGAAACTATAAATGCGCAAATTTAACGCCAAAAAAGCGTCTCGCTAATTTTATCTAAAGAACAACTTTGTAGACCAGTTTATAAAGATCTAACACCGCGGTCTCCGTTATGACGACTCACGATCGATTCAAATTCGGTTCTAGGGATGAGTTGAATTACTTGAGAAAAAACAGTAGAAAAGCCCAAAGCCTGATCTCCTGATAGGAATAAATTTTTTCTCCAAAACTCTCATATCATATCGAGAAATCAGGCTTTACCTATTTTTACGCTCCGCTCCGAACCGGACAGGAGTGGAGGCAATTCAGAGTCCAATTACCTTCACTCCCTCTAGTGATGCCAAATTTGTGACACCTACTGTGTTTAATAGGACTTTTTGACCGACTCAACAAAATGAAACACATCACATAGAATAATCTGATGGGATGGGGTCTATGAATAATTCAAATCAAAAATCAAGCGTACGACCTTATTGGAGTCATGCTCTCCTTATATTATCGATTTTTATCGCACATTTGCAATCATCTCAAGCTGCACAAAAATCTCTTCCTCAAGATCTAGATCCATCACAAGGTCTTTTTTTTCGCGTTTTTAAGCAAAAATACCAAGCCGACTTCACCAGTCCCAGAAATATTCAACGTTCTCCTACCACTGGAGTCAAAGCAGCCGTCAATTTGCATCAAGGAACTGTTGAGGCTTGGGTCTGGTCAAAAAGCCAAAATCAATACGTACTCTACCAAAGCTTTCCTGTCTGCAACTACACTGGAGATCTAGGCCCAAAGACGCGAGGCTTAGATTACCAAACTCCCGAGGGTTTTTATGAAATCACCTCAATCAATGAAAATAGCAAATACACCAAAGCCTTAGTCATCAACTATCCCAATGAACATGATCGCGCTCATGGATGGACAAACGGCGCGGGAGGGCCCATTGAAGTTCACGGCAGCTGCATCAGCGCTGGCTGTTTAGCGATGAGCCAAGACATTAAAACGTTAGTAGATCTCACACGTCGATCGAGAGGTAGATCTGTGCTTTCGATTCCAATTCATATTTTCCCCTTTCCTATGACTGAGGAAAATTTAAAAATCGCCCGACAAAAAGGCCCAAGAAAATGGCTCCCATTTTGGGAAAACTTAAAACAAGGTTACGATGATTTTGAAAAATCTCATTTGATCCCTGAATCTTGGTACAATCCAGATCAAAAAAACTATTCTTTTACACTGAATCGAATTCGCTCTTTGGGGTTCAAAGAAAAAACTTCGTCTATTTTTCCGGAGACCTCTTCTGAAATCTGCACTTCTCCAGAAAAAACAGCCACAAAAGCCAATATCAAGCTACTTCATGATGAAGCTTTGCGCATTTACAATGCCCTTTCTCCCCTTTCATCTATTCGCAAAAAGGACCCTGCTGCAAAAGCCGAAAATCTGATCGGGAGCGTTGAATGAATAGCGAAACGACTCATTTGCAGATAGATCAATTCATCTACAGTCCATGTAAAAGTTACCCGCCTGGTTAACTTACTTAATTACATTATCAACAAAAGAAGATGATTTAAATAAATCCTTTTTAACTGAAGTTTTAATGACTTACGATCAAAAATGGGCTCATCATTTTTGATCTTCCTTAAGGCATACGACTTGCTCAAGGGACAACCGGAGGAAAAACTAATGCAGTACCTGAACCTCTTTGTACTGATGCTGTTTGTCAGCATTGGTTTATTAAAAGCAAATGACTCGTACACCCAGTCTCGCAACCGACCTATGGATTCTTCAGAGCCCGGCTCAAAACAAAGTTCTCGCACCTAAAGATCATCGTCTGAACCAAAACCAAGGCAAGGTCGATGTCGATCGACCACCCTCTCGACTTCCCAAAACAGGTGAACTTGAGTCAGGGGCAGGAACACTGGCTGGAATAGGTCTAGAGCCCCCTCCTGGAATCCCTCGTCCCACATTTTCGACCCGGGATGAATGAGTACCCCATTTCTTATATCTGTTCCGCTCATTTAAAAGTGACCTAATTTCTTCTGCAAAACTAGGAGCATTCCTCTTCAACTCCTCGAGACTTATCCTCTGCTCGTAGCTATCATATTCTGCTCGGATGACTTTCTCTACTTTTTCTCGATAAAGTTTAAAATCAAGCGGATAATTAAAATAAAGATAAGATGGAATGTAAGGCTTTTCCTGACCTAAAAGCCCTAGATAAAATGTCTCGTCCTTAGAACTTTCTACCAATTTGCGTCGATACCGCACGCTGCTTTTATCGTAATCACCCATAAGTTTTCCGACAAATTCAGAAAGTTGAGATCGGGCATTTTTATAATACTGATCCTGATGAACTAAATTTTCTCTCCGTTCAATAACATCATGAATCTCAGAAAGAACTGCTGGGTCTGTGATTTTACCCTCAGGATTTAAGAATGTATTTCGATCTTTAAAATAAGATTCGATCACTTGAGCAGGAAATCTCACTTGCAAATATTCCTGAACGCACTCCACAAAAAGATTATCATCCTCAAGGGATGCGCAATGTTCCTTTGCTTTTGAGTCCGCAATAAAATAATCGTATGCTCTCAAAACTCCTTCGTAAGCACCTCCACCCAATGTTGAACCCAGAGGAATAACGCTAATCCACTTAGTGCGACTAAGAAGATCTGCGGCTTTCGCTGCGTCTGTAATCCCTAATGCTCGTCGTTCCTCTACGCTGAGATGCTGAATAAATTCGATGATTTTCTGATTTTGTTCTCGATCAATCAGCCTTGGCAGATCTTTTTCAAAGACAGAACGAAGTTCGCCACCGAGTTGCATCCAGTGCACCCGATCTTTTGCCCAAGCCGGTGGTTTGTACTGATTTTGAATCTGTTTGCCGGTCCCATCCGTATAAAGAGCCTCAATTCGTAATAAGAATCCTTGAAGATCAGCTGGCAGACTCTTTCCTGGATTTAGACTTTGTGCACGCTTCATTTCATGCATGTAGGTCTCCAGCTTTTTAACATTGATTGCATGAGCTACAGCCATATTATTGGCTTCATCTAAACCAAAAAACCGTGCTCCATTACGATCTTTGAGCTTTCGACGAATTCTTTTGATAGTATTCAAAAGTTGAATTTCGTTACTAAAATATTCATAACGACTGCTCACCTGAATCAATTCATTTTGATCGGTTTGGATCACTGGCATTTCAAAAGAAGTTGGAAAAGTTGGTTTTTGCTCACTTTTTGAAATTTCACTCAATATTTTTTCTTCGGAGGCCAGATTTGCGGTCTCATCTAAAAATTCCCGCAGTGTATCAGGATAGGCTTCGACTCGATCTAAAAGATGCTCTAATTGAGCTTTAATCGCGACAATATCGACTAAATCTTTTTGTGCTTCTGGAAGTTTCTGAAATGCATCTGTCGCAAGAGCATAAGCATTAATTGGAGTCGCATCATCCAATGCAATGATCGGATAATCTCCTTCATGCAAAATTTGAAAAAGCCCACGCAATCGATCGCGAATCTGATTGATCGGCACTATCCAAGCTGGAATTGGATTTTGAGGATCATAATATTCATGAATCTCTTCTGCTAATTGACGAAAAATAGAATTGAATTGTGAAAAATGCTCCTCACAACCACCTTCATCCGCCCATCCAAAATAACCGCTCAAAAATGAAGAAATCAAGATCAGAAACAAAACTCGAAGAGAACTTTTAGATCCATTCATAATTCACCCACCCAAAAAGCTAAGTGGTCTATACACGGCACCAGACTTGCAAGTCAACGAATCTCATGCAAATTCCCCGATGGTTAAAGATTTTGAGATCAAAAAAGTGTGAGAAGCTCCGTTACAATCTAGCAGAAGTACTTCAAATTTATTTCCGTGTAGAAGTTGAGGGAATTGAAAATATCCCAAAAAAGGGTCCGGTGATTATTTTACCTAACCATTCCGGATTTGCAGGATTCGACGCTGTCGTTTTAGGTCATACAATTAAAAGCCAAACTCAAAGAGATTTTCGAATCCTGGCTCACCAAGCATACTTTCAATGGTCTCGTCTTCTCCGCTTAACGTCTCTTCAGTTGGGATTACGTGAAGCAAAATTCTGGTCAGCACTCGCGTCGCTTCGAGCAGGCCAAGTTCTCATTCTGTTTCCCGAAGGAGAACAGGGCAACTTCAAGCCGACATCTCTTCGCTACCACCTCCAGGAATTCCATTCGGGCTTTTTGCGTCTTGCAATGCGCACAAATGCGCACATCATTCCATGCTTAATTATCGGAGCAGAAGAAAGTCATTTAAATTTAGCTAAGATTGACCTCTCTCGATGGATCGACGGGCTCATCCTTCCTCTACCTCTCAATTTTTTTCCGCTGCCGGCAAAATGGAAGATCCGCTTTCTCAAACCGATCGAAATCGGCAGCCAAGACAAAAAACAACTCCAAGATCACCGCCAGCTTTTGAAACGCACTGAAGACATTCGAGGAGCCATGCAAAGGGCTCTGACTATGGAAACACAGCGTCGAAAATTTATTTACTTCCCACTCCCAAAAAGAAGGAGTCGCTTTGAAATCTTAGTGTAGAATTTGAATGTGAAAACTGAGAAATCAAACTCGTACCCTTCTTGGCGAGATTTTGCAGCGTTCCTTTTAATCGTTGGCTTATTTTTTAACTGCGCCAGCCAGCCTGCTCAATCTCTATCGGCAACTCACAACCGTACAGTTGCATCAGCTAGCAATCCCTTGCTCATCTCCGATCAGCTCAAGCTACAAATCCCTCCGGGAACAAAACGATTCCAAGGAACGATAGCGCAAGAAAAAGTTTTGAGTCGCCTCAACATCGCTCAATTTTATCAGCTCCGAGCCTATCAGCCTGCTTGGGTCACTGACCACGGTATCTTACCCCGCGCTCGCGCAATGGTAGACATGATTCGCAAGAGTGAAGCAGATGGCTTTGTCCCGGAATATTTTCATTTTTCTACCGTATCTCTTCTTTTAAAAACTCTTGAACAAGGTCAGTATCTCAAACTTCCGATAGATCCGAACCGACTTGTAAAGCTCGAGCTTCTCCTGACCGACGCTTTTTTGTCATTAAGCTATCACTATGAGACTGGAATATTAGCTCCAAAACAAGGAGGAATCGAATGGTACTCCCGGCAAACTCCCTCTCGAGATCCCATTCAAATCCTCACCGAGGCTATTGATACTGACCGAGTTGCAGAAACCCTGACTGAAACTCTCCCACAAACACAGGAATATAAAAAGTTACGATTAGCACTCGTGGATTACCGCAAAATCGCACTAAAGGGAGGATGGAAACCTATTCCACCAGGAAAGACCCTGACAGTCGGTCAGCGTGACTGGCGTGTTCCACTTTTAAGAAAGCGACTCATTGCTTCTCATGACCTCTCCGAAACTATTTCCCCTCCAGACAAAAAACTGATGAACGAAGATCTGTCTGAAGCGCTGAAAAATTTTCAAGCCCGACATGGTATCAAAAAAACGGGAAGCCTCAACTCAACTACTCTCAAAGCGTTGAACGTTTCGACACAAAAGAGAATTCGTCAAATCCTAATGAATTTAGAGCGTTTGCGCTGGCTGCCTCACAATTTTGGGAACCGTTACATCGCAGTCAATATCGCAGATTTTTCGCTACGTGCAATCCAGGATAATAAAACTATTTTAGAAATGCCGGTCATTGTAGGGAGCCTTTACAAACAAACCCCCATCTTTACCGGAATGATGAACAACGTGGTCCTAAACCCTTATTGGTATGTTCCCAAATCTATTATTATTGAATCAATATTGGATAAAATTAAAAAAGATCCCAATTATCTCAGAACAAATCAATTTAAAATCTTAAGAAAAACCGGATCCAAAGGTTGGCGCGAAGTTCAACCTGAAGAAATGAATTGGGACAAAATTGAAGATGAAAATCTAGATCTTACTCTTCGACGTGATCCAGGTCCTGGAAATCCTTTAGGACAAATTAAGTTTATTTTTTCTAATGCTTTCAGCATTTATCTCCACGATACAAATGAAAAAGATCTCTTCAAGAAAGGAACTCGCACTTTAAGCTCGGGATGCATCCGACTTGCAAAACCTTTTGAACTATTTCACTTCGTAATGAATTCAAATCCAAAAACAGATCCACCCAAATGGGATAAAAACCGAATTAAAGAGATTTTAGATAAAAAAGAACAAATCAACATCCCTATTCAAAAACCAGTTCCCATTCACATGCTTTATCAGACAGCTTGGGTAGACGAAAACAACTCGCTTCAGTTTCGAGAAGATGTTTACGGAAGAGATGAACTCTTAGATCCGTTTATCTAATTATGTCAAAATCTCATTATCAATAGAACATCCTTGAATATTAGAAAATGAATCTGTCAATAAGGCACGATGCAAAGTGATACGACTCAACATGAGCTGAACTCGAGAACTAATGGTTTCTAAGGTCGCTGTTCGATAAAAAATCCGTGCTTGAAGCGCTGGAGCTAAAGGCGCTATACCTACCTTGTATTGCTGTAATCGATCGATGTAAGCTTCATAATAAGCAGTACTACTCTGTTCAGCCATTTTTACCCTCTGAGCGGTTTCATCGATTGTGGTTAGAATTTTTTCCAGAATTTCTGCAATCTCAAGATTCACTTCAGTTTGTCGAATTTGAATAGCATTTTCATTCAATTGACTCAGCCGAATCGACGGAAAATAAGCAAAACCAATTCCAACGCTTTCATTCAAAGAAAGATTACTAAAAATAGAGGATCCTGATGCACTTGCACGAAAACTCGAACCAGAAATGAAAGCAAAAACCTTACTCCAAACTGCATTTTTTGCTGCATTTCCTAAAAACTGGATTTGCTTAGTTTCAAGTGATCTTGACTTTGCCTCTTCAATAGCCGTCTTCAAATCTCGATTTTCCCACTCAGAAGACGGGATCTCCTGACTTGCAAGTGACAGTGTCTTATCTATATCAATTCCAAGAGCATGCCTTAAAGCAGCTTTCTCGGTTGCTAACAAAGTTTTGACTTTGCTGAAATTGACCCGAGCCAATCCAGCCTGACCTCGCGCCATATTGAGATCATCACTCGAACCCACCCCAACTTGATAAGCTTTCTCAACATAAGTTTCCATCTCAGTTAGATCTTGAGCTTCTAGCCGAAGAACATCCGCAATCAAATGATCACCCAGGATGGTTTCATAAAGCGAGAGAGCCGAAGCATATTGATTCACCTTCAATATTTGAAGAGCAATGGCATCGGCATCTAATAAATTCTTTATTTGAAAATAATCGAACCATTTCGAAGGAAGTAAAAATGGCAATAGAAATTCTATCGAAGAAAGAGAAAATCCTCCTCCACTCATGGATATCATCGAACCTAGATTCATCGAAGGAAACAAATTGCCACGAGCAATGTTGACCTGTTCCTTAGATTGATGAATGCGATTGATCCCCGTCAATACTGAAGTATTCCCCTCAAATAGGAGCTTTTGCAAAGAATTCGGATCAATGACCACTTCTTGAGAAGCATCAGTGGGAACAGAGGATTGTTTCGAAGGAGTCGAGGGGGCCGTCCGCACGTGCGGCAGCGAAATTCCGACATCAGAAAGACGGCATCCTTGGGACAAAACAATTTCTTTACATCCAGAGACCAAGGTTCCTAAAATGACCCCTAAACAAGATAATGCAATACCTGTTTTCCGAATTACCATCTTTTCTCTAACCTCGAAGTTATTGGTTAGTCGCGAGAACGTCCTCCGTCAAGTAGCATTCACTGTGAATGAGCGGTTCAGCAAAAACACTGAAGTAGGATTGCAACTCTGCAAGAATGTATTTAGAGTCTCGGAATGGAATTTAAAAAAGCGAAGACCTTTCAATGGGTCGCTTTCCTTATTCTGTCTCTTTTTCTCAACAGGAGTTATGCGGTTCCGATTCCAGAAAAACTCGCTATTCGCGGTGCAGCAGAGCTCGCACTTAAACACAACCCAATTATTCAAAAAGCTCGTAAAAAAATCGAAGAGAACGAAGCTCAAGTGAGTTTAGTTCGATCAGCCCTCATTCCTAACTTTTCTGTCTCTTTGAATGGAAATCATAAAAAAGACGCAACCAATTCACTTGCCTTTCGATTTGGCGGAGATCCTTATAATCAGTATGTTTTTGATTTCAAAATTACCGAAGCAATTGGGTTTTATACGCGAGATAAGTTTCGCATAGTCGAAAGAGAACAAACACTCTCTCAAATAGATCTTGAGCTCGTTTCACGGGACCTTGATGGGAAAGTGATCTCAGCTTTTTATAAAGTAATCCTCGATCAGAAAAATCTAGAAACTCTGACTCAAACTCAAAATATTGAGAAAGAGTCCCTACTCACCGCCCAAAAAAGATACAAAATTGGACGAGGTCCATTACTCGATGTACTTCAAGTAAAAACGCAACTCGCTCTTCTTGCTCCAAAGATCGCTCAGGCAAGGAATCAAATTCAAATTGACGCATCGACCCTAGCTAATTTACTCGGATTACCTGAAATTCCTGAACTACAACTCACCGGAGATTTGATCGTCATCCCTTATCCTCGTCTTCAAAAACGGATTGATCAAATGCCACATCGTTTTCCTGAACTTGAAAAAGTAGCCATCATGCAATCGCAACTGCAATCAGAACGAAATGTCACTTGGGCAAAGAACCTACCTAATCTCGCTGCAGCATTTGACTTAATGAGTACTTCTTATACTAAAAATGATCTCTTCAATCATTCGGCTACCAGTTGGAGCTTTGGCCTACAACTTTCTATTCCCATTTTTAGTGGTTTTTCTTCGATCTACGAGAAACGCACTTACGCGTCACGCCAGAATCAACTTGAGCTAGAGCAGCAAAATATTCAAAACAATTTGTCGCTACAACAAACGCAGAGCAACAAAAATCTTCTGATTGCGTGGCAAACCATCTCTTCTGCCTGGGATGCTTTAAATATTGCGGACGAATCACTGAAAGAAGCTAAAAAAAATTATCAATTCGTGATCATCGACTTTCTCCAATTTCTATCCGTTCAACAAGCTTACCTTGAGGCAAGGTCGTCACTTTTCTTAGCTGAATATCAATACATCACTTCACTAGTTTCTCACTTTGTGGCATCCGGAGCATCTCTAGATGAATTAATTCATCTACTCGAGGAGAAATCGTCATGAGACGAAGTCGAATCATACCATTCGTTTTTCTATTCCTTTTTTCAATTGCAAAGAGTCACGCTCAAGATGTGATCGTTCGAGTTCCTCAAAACCCAATTCCATCTCTTCAAGAAACAACCCAAAAAGCTCTTGCAGAAACGAGACAAGATCCCTATCTTCTTGAAGTAGGGATTTCCTCTTGGGCTCCGCATCAACTCAAACTTGAAAGCTTTGTCCCAAACTCAACAGCATTTGAACGCGGCCCACTCCCGACAGTTTCAGTTAATTTACTTTTTCCATCCCCTCTTCTGAAAGTCCCTTCTTGGGGAACTCTCACTCCAGAGATAGGATCTTCTATTTTACAGATGACTAGAACGGGCCTACTTCATTATTCAGGTTTTGAAGAACCTATAGAACAAAACCTGATTTTAATTCCGATGCGAATAGGAGGGCGATTCAACCCAACTGTTCTTAATTGGCGACGACTCGAACCTTATTTTGGTTTGAAACTTCTGCCCACCTTTGCTTTCTCTCCAAAGTCTGCCCTCAGCAATGGGGATCCAACTTTTGGAATTCCAGTAGAGTTTTCAGTGGGAACGTCAATTCACATTCGAGAAGTCGAATCATGGATTGGCTCACCGAATACAGTTCTCGATGTAGGCCTAGTCTCAACTTTTGGAGCATTAAATACAATCAATGCTAACGGTGATTTGTTCGGTTTTGGAGTTTTTGCCGGACTGAGGTGGATATCAATATGAAACTCTTCTTCTCTAAACTCATCCAATCATTACCGATATTCTTTTTGCTGATCTTAGGATTCATTGGCTGCGCTCCGGATCGAAGTCTTGACGATTACAAAAGAGAGAAACTCCGAGAGTACCTAGGACAATACCAGGCGGCGGCAGGAGTTTTTCGCGGGATTGGCTATTCTAAAATCGATCATCATTCGATTGGTGCTGTCGAATTGATTCTGACCGCCAAAATCAAATCATTAGATGGCAGTTCGGGATCTAAGACAGATGGAGCTCCAGTATTAAAAGGTAAGATCAATCTTTACGGGATTTACACTGCATCATTAGACGCTAATGATGGATTTTACGATCCAGACACAGGAATTTATCAAGCCAATATTCCTATCAAACAACAAAACGGTAAAACAACCGAGATTTCAATTACGGGTAAAATCACCCAAAGTCAGTTTGAAGGTTCGCTCGAGGTCACTGGTTTTTCTGAATATGGAAGCAACATGACTCTCGCAAGAGATAGAGAACTTCCGGCAAATGATGAACAAAAAATCACAGCACCCGGTCAAGGCTCAAATTACTCAAATGTTTTAGGTTCCTATATTGGCACTACTCACTTCCGCTCTGGGGCAACCCGTTCAGTCAGTTTAGTGATTTTTTCGACACGGAATTCTTCTGAAGAAGATTTTCTCAATCTCTTTAATCCGGTCAAAACAGTACAAGTCACCTTAAATTATGACGAATCCATGCAGATTTCACATTCGATTGTTGAATGGAATCAGCAAACGCATCGCATGATCGGAACGAGCTCCGTCACAGTAAATAATAAAAGTGTGACTCTGGCCTTGGATTGCAATCAGACTCTAGCCACAGACCTCAATGGATGGGATTGTCAAACTTCAACAACGACATCAGGTTGGATTGCAAGAACTGAGGTTATACCTTCTTTACCTGACAAAACGAGCAAACCTCAAGAACCAGGAAATACAAATGCAATCCTCATGCAATATGAGGGCGAAGCAACACTTTTAGACGGAACAAAAACCCCTGTAAAGATGTCGGCTCTTTTTCCACCTCGTTCACGAGATACAGAATTGGCAGAACTGTTTTTTCCGCCAGCAGAAAGACAACTCACCGTCACTGTATTGTTTCCGGTGAGTGGAAGCGCTCATGGTTCTTTTGTGCCTGTCACTTTTGATGCATCACATTGGGATTTAAAAACTCACATCCTGAACGGTGTGACGAGTTCCAGTTCTCCGGGAACAGGCATTACACTGACTTGCCAAAACTTTGAGTTCAACGAAGGAGATAACCCCTTTGATTGTCTTTTTATTCCCAATCGATGGGGTGCTCCTATTTCGATCCATTTTGAAAAAAAGAAATTAACGCGCCTTTAATTTAACTGGCTTCAAAGAAGTGACTTTAAAATCATCACGAACAAGAGCATCCATAGGTACGCCCGTCATACGACAAAATTCCATCCACTGAAGTGCCGAAGGTTCAGCTTTTGCTGTTTCCATCTTGGAAAGAGATCCTTGAGAAACTCCCAATTTTTTTGAAACCAGAACTTGTGTCAGCTTCAGATGTTTACGAGCAGTTCGAATCACGCGAGCAGTATCGTTAACGGTAATTTTTTTTCCAGAATATTTAGTCATAAACAATTCCTATGGGTGTTAATTTCTGAATACCAATCAAACATAGGGAAAAACATTGCTTATTGCAATAGGAATTAAACCGTTTTTCTAACAGCCTCTTGATAGACCGTGCGCTGTGATCACAGATTTTAGCTGCTTCCTCGCTACTCGGCCAAAATGTCCTCCACGACGCCACCACGCTGATGGATGAGGCAGCTTCTCTCCTACTCGTACTTGATATTCTTCTTTACCTAATGCTTGTTTCACAAACCATTCTGCATCATTTCCCAAGCAGTGAATTCGTGCGTGCAATAGACGAGGATCCATCAACCGGTCACGTAAAGCTTGAATTGCTTGAGTCACCGAATCTGTATTTTTTAATTTTTTGTACGATTGATTACCGGGATTTTTGCAAAAACCTAAATTAGCTACTGGATCAGCTCCCGGAATCTTTTTACGGATTCCTTTATCTAATGGATACTGAAGCACATTCAACAAAGCAATACGATACTCCTCACAAAGATGAAGCATTCGAGTTAGAGCAACATCCTCACCCTGATCGTCTCCTAATAACTCACCTAATAATGCCCACCATTTTTTTCCAGCTGAACCACACAAAGGTCTACGCTCGACTTCAGACTCTGGTGTTACTTCGCTGACATGGGGAGATTCCGCCACAAAAACGACTTCAGGTCGTAGATTACGAAGCTCTTTACGATCCATAGGAGTAAGGTCTGGAACAAAATAACGAGAAAACTTTGCAATTTTTTTTGGATATTCGCGCGAGATTGCCATGACTATTACCCTCTTGATTTAAATAAAAAGGCCGAGTGCTTGAGCTAACTGAACCCACGGATGATGAGGATCAACTCGACGAGCAGGGCCCATCAAATCAGAAACTGGCGCGCGCTGTACTTTTCCATTTCGATAAACAACTGCGTGGCCCCAGGCACCTTCAGTCACCATTCTGGCAACTTCTACACCCATAGCTAGCGTTAAAAAACGATCTGTCGTGGTAGGATGTTGTGCTCTTTGTAAATGACCTAGCACAACATGACGAGATTCCCATCCTGTTTCTTGCTCGATCCAACGAGCTAAGGTTGCAGCAATCCCACCATAACGTTCAGCTTGAGGACTTCCTTTTACTTCAAAAGCGACTTGCACTTTTTCATTTTCTGCAGCCGCGCCTTCGGCTGCAACCACCATCAATCCACGATTTCCAAGAGCTTTTTTTCTGTGAATAAATTCTAAAAGTTTGGGACGAGAAAAAGACCTTTCAGGAATCAAAATCACATCGGCATAAGAGGCTAAACCTCCTCCAAGACCGATCCAACCAGCAGTTCTTCCCATGGTTTCGACAATAATGATCCGCCGATGAGAAACTGCCGATACTCGTAATGCATCCACTGCTTCAGCCACTACTGAACAAGCAGTATCGTAACCAAAAGTTAACTCAGTACCTGAAAGATCATTATCAATCGTTTTTGGAACACCGATGATAGGAATTTCTTTTTCAAATGGTTTGAGTCCAGAAAAGGTGCCATCCCCCCCCTGCCACAACTAAACCCTGAAGCCCGAATTGATGAAATTTTTCCAAAAACTCTGCTTCTCGGCCTTTTGTTCCACATTTATTTGAAGTTCCAAGAAAAGTCCCCGCCTGGCCATGAAGACCTTCAAGATCTTCGAGAACAAGAGGTTTGACTCGTCCTTCAAATATTCCTTCAAAACCATCGAGAATTCCGACTACTTCGCAGCCGGCTTGTAAAAGGGTTTTTCCCGTAGATTCCAAAATGCCATTCAGCCCAGGGGCATCTCCGCCCCCTGTTAATAATCCAATTTTCATTTTTCTGATTTTAACAACGAATTGATCAAAAAGAAAAGAGATCCAAGAATTTGACAATAGCTTAAAAATAACGCATCTAAGGCGTGATTGACATTGTCAATCGATCATCATCGACTTTGGGGGAAAGTCCATGTTTTTTCAAATCAATCAAAATACAACCTTATCTCAACGTATTTCTAGCCGCATTTTTACTGGCACTTTTGCTCTATTAGTCACTTTTTCTGCGTGTTCACACTCAAACCGGTCCACAACTGATAGTGGATTTAAGGTATCCCCCATTACTCCTCAAAGTATTTCAGAGGGAATGCAGATTCCAGTTATAGAAATGAATTCTCAGCACTATTTTGCTGTTGAAGGAACTTTGTCGGACAAATCGTTTTCTCGACTCTCCGCAAAACTCAGCTTAACAGCTCAGTCTGATCAAAATATCGCTATTCGTAACGAATTTGACGAAATTTTCAAAACTCTCAAAAGCATTGGCGCGACTTACTTTAACCTGAATGAAGAACTGGGTTACTTCACATTTTACCTACCGTATTCTAGTTCTTTCACTCATTCATCTACTCATTCATCTCTTGACGCTAACTCAGATATGATTCGCGAACTCATGGCGCCACTCAAAGCACTTAAGTTTCGCCATCATCTCATCTTGAATCCAGTGATCCCAGATACTCGCACCCTCTCCGAAATCAAAGCATACACTCCTGAGGCAGAAGGGCTGGTACCATTTTCAGGAAGTATGCGTAACGGAAACCCTAACTTCAGTGGTTTAGCTCGCATCCATGCTCCAGAGTTCGTCCGATTAGCAGAAAGCGAAATCGGAGAGGGGATCAAAGTCAATGGAGATTCAGTTCAACTCGGTATCACTGATACGGGGATCACACTGAATCACCCCACTTTCTTGTCTACCGATCGGAGTCATAACCGCATCACGTACATGAAGGATTTTACGCGTGAAGGTCGCGTCTACTTTAATCTCAACGCAAAATTCTCCGCGCAAGAGAGCAATAAAACAGAAGATGGCATCTTCGTCACTGCCGAAATTATTCCTACACCTCGACTTCCTGCTCTACCGGCGGGTGATCAATTTGCCGAACTCAAAGACGTTCAATTCAAAGCTTCTCCTGAGATCAAAGCAATTTTACTTGCACCAAAAACTACGGCCAAACTAGGAGTGCTTACCGAAAATTCTTTTTCATCCCCGAGCGACCCCATCGACATCAACGGCAATGGCACAACGAATGACAACATTCCCATCATTCTTATTCCTGGAAAAACCGCCGCTGAAGACGTCCTCTATGTCGATATCAGCGGGAACGGAGATTTCCGTAATGTCAAACCCATCACTCATTGGAATTCATCCAAAGCGACGATCAACGCTTTTGCTGAGCAAATCGGCTTTGACATCCAAGATGACACACTCCCAAGCGCCGATGGCAAAAAAGAAGTTCGCGTTCATAGCGTCTCAATCGTCGGCTTTGATCCAGGCAATCATGGAACACACGTAGCCGGTATCGCAGCTGGCTCTCGAACAATTGCCAATGATGATCCTTCGACCCTCGCCCGAGGGGTTGCTCCAGATGCAAACATCTCCATGAGCCGAATTTGCTCTAATAATGGAGGCTGTAATGCAACCCAAGCCATGATCGATTTAGTTCAAAAAGGCGGAGCCCAAGTGATTAATATGTCAGTCGGAGGGCTTAATGCATTTAGCGACGAATTTGGAGTTCAAGAGACCATCATTAATCGGCTCACACTTCTCAAAAATGTGCTCTTTGTTGTGTCAGCCGGAAATTCTGGTCCAGGCAGACAAACAGTAGGTAGCCCATCTACGGCTCGCCTTGCTCTGAGTGTTGGAGCTAGTGCTTCCTACGGATTAATCCAACGCCAATATCAATGGCCTGGCGGAAAAAACTTACGCTCACCGGAAGAAGATCAAGACTTCATGCTCTTCTTTAGTGGCCGTGGCCCAAGTGCTTCCGGCGGCTTCAAACCGAATCTCGTAGCACCAGGAACAGAACTCAGTGCAATCCGTCTCAATAGCGCCCCTGGAAGTCGCTCGGGCATGGATGTGTACTGGGGAACTTCAATGGCAGCACCCACTGCTGCAGGTGCTTACGCATTACTTTTAGATGCAATCACAAAGTACAATACAAAACATCCAGAGCAGGCCTTGCCTTCTCAGGCATCCATTTTACGTCGAGTGCTCATTGAAAGCGCAAAAGCTTTTGATGTTCGGTCTTACGACACTCAAAGCGGCATAAAATCGATAGGCCAATATACTTGGGTGGATCAAGGAACAGGAATGATTGACCTCGTTACAGCCTGGAAGAAACTCGGTGAACTTCGAGACAGCGCACTTCCTTCGCCTGTCAATCTTCATGGCGCTCCGGTGGACTTAGATTATCAAGTCCTTATTCCCTCAAAAACACCCAACGGAAATAATTACGATGGCTCGATCCCTTCAGAAGGTGATCCCAGTTTTGCCACAGGTCTTTACATTGATTTTTACGGAAGCGAGACACTCCGCCCTGTTCACATAGCCCGAAGACTTCCCTTTAAAGCAAACCAGATCCCAGAAGCAGGGATGCTCACTCGAGATTTAGAAACTACGGCAGATGAGTTTGTTTTAAAAACGGTTATTTATGGCTCAGATCTCCCTTGGATCAAAGCGGGTGTTTTAGACCAACTGGGTGATGATGATGACTCCAACCTAGATTGCGAAATTTTAGATTCCGCCAATCTGCTCTTGCTAGGCAAAGGAGCAGATACTCAAACAAACGACAATGGAGTCTCTGCACTGAATCCATTTCCAGCAAGCACCCTCAATGTATGCATCAACCGAAACATCATTCGTCATCAACTTTCACCCGGCGATCACGGAGCGCTCATCAGTGCCTATCGCGTAGTGAACGGAAAAGTTTCTCCGATTCCCTCCTTTTGGATTCCTGTCTATGTCAATGTTCCTCACCAAACATTGGCAGGGTCGAATGGCTACCAAATCGAGTCGGCAGTAAAAAGTTTCGGAGTCTCAAGAAACTACGTCACTGTGCCGAGCGGCTCGAGTCTTGTTCAGGTCACATTAGAAGTTCCTCCCCTCAAACTTAGCCCCTCTGGACTTCCTCTTCCTGGCGAAAAATGCTCCGGTGTAGAACTCATGGCGCTTCAAGGAACCAATACGGACAATCTGGTTCCAAAACGCAATGCTGCTCGTATCTCTAACTGCAACACTCAAGGTAAACCTATCGAGGAGGCCGAAAAACGTCGGCTGGTCGTGACACAAGTGGCCCCTCGAGCAGGCACGTGGGATCTTCACGTTTTTGGTCAATACAAATACGCCACGTCGAAGTATCGACTCAAGGTAGACTACTTGCTAGCGAATGCTTCGATTAAAGAAATCGCTGGCGGATTAAATGCTCTCAATGGATCCTTTTCTTGGAACATCCGAGAAAGCTCATTGTCCATGACACCCGATACTTCAAAGAGTTCATTTGGAATCCAATCTTTGTTTGCTTCAATCCAAGCAAAATTAACCCAAGGCCAAGCACTCGTCATCCCAAGTACCCTCCCTGGAGCGGACACTCAAAATGAACTGCGAAGCTACCCCGTCGAAACGAAATCCGTAACCATCACGACCGGAAATTCCCCTGGAAATGATATCGATCTCCATATTTTTGAATGTCCTTCGCAGCAAAATCATTTCGCCACGCTTCAAACCTGCCAAGAAATTGGAAAAAGTAGCGGAGCCAATGATGAAGAGTCCGTCACGTTCACGCCTAAATCGGGCAAACTGTATGGAGCATTAGCAAAAGGCTATGACGTCAAAGAAGGGGGCGAATTCACTTCGACAGAAAAAATTGAGTTCGCGGTAGAGAACGGATCAATCATGATCGAAAATGATCTATCTGGATTTAAAGTCAGCTATGGAATGACTGAAGATCAAGTGAGTAAAAGCCAACTTTTCAACTCACCTCTTTTCAATTCAGGAAAGTACAAAGTCACTGGAAGCCTGACCCTGAAAACAGCGTCACAAATTCCACTCTTTGCAATGCCTGTCAGTATTCAGAAATAAATCCAGAAAGAAACAAAATCCAGTCTTTCCATTCTATTTAGCTACTAAAAATGGAAAGACCGGATTTATTAGACTGAGAGTTTTGATTTCGCAGCTTGAATTTGAAACCGAACTGACTCGGACGCCGTCCCACCTCGACTTCGACGCGCTTCCATGACCGCCATAGGCTGAATCATCGTAAGAACAGATTCATCAAAAAGAGGAGAAAACTCACGCATTTCTTGAAGTGACATTTTCTCCAGTGGAATCTGCTTCTGAATACAGTACCGAACCATCTTACCTACGATTTCATGACATTGACGAAAAGGAATTCCTTTTCTCACCAGATAATCAGCCAAGTCAGTAGCATTCGAAAAATCTCCTTCTACCGTTTTAGCCATTTTCTCTGCTTTAAATCGAGCGTCCGAAACCATGCGATGCATAAGTCGAACACAAGCTTCAACAGAATCAATCCCTTCAAAAAGATGAACTTTATCTTCCTGAAGATCACGATTGTAAGAAAGAGGAAGTGCTTTGAGGAGAGTAAGTGCACCCATCAACCCCCCATAAACCCGTCCCACTCGTCCACGAATCAACTCGGCAACATCCGGGTTTTTTTTCTGAGGCATGATACTACTTCCAGTAGTCACTGCATCCGAAAGCTCAATGAAGCCAAATTCAGGCATACTCCAAAGAACAATTTCTTCAGCCAGTCGCGAAAGATGCATCATAATCAATGAAGCCACGGAAAGAAACTCAACCACAAAGTCACGATCCGAAACGGCATCTAAGCTGTTTTCGCAAATACTGCCAAAACCCAGTTCGCTGGCAACTTGTTCACGATTTAACGGAAACGAAGTCCCCGCCAGTGCTGCAGACCCCAGAGGAAGAGAACTCACTCGCTTACGACAATCGATAAGACGTTCCTGATCTCGCTCAAACATCCAAAAATATGCCATCAGATGATGAGCTAAACTGACGGGCTGCGCATGTTGCATATGCGTCAACCCAGGAAGCAAAACATGTAAACTCTGTTCGGCTCTTTCAATCAGCCAAGCTTGCAGACCACTGAGATCTTTTTGAAGGGAATTGATTTTTCCCATCAAATAAAGCCGAGTGTCTGTTGCGACCTGATCATTACGGCTTCGAGCAGTATGCAGCTTCCCAGCTACATTTCCCACTTTTTCGCCCAGCATTCTCTCGATTTCAGAATGAATGTCTTCAGCATCTCGACGAAATGTGGCTTTTCCTTCGGAGATGTCACTGCGAACCGCTTCAAGCCCGGCTATAATCAGTTGGCTCTCTTCTAAAGAAAGGATTCCAAACTGACCGAGCATTCGAGCATGTGCAATACTTCCTTGAATATCGACTTGCCAAAGGCGTTGATCTACTCCAATTGAAGCAGAGAACTCCTCCACTAAACGATCCGTTGGAATTTCGAATCGTCCACCCCAAAGTTTATTCTGACTCACTTTTTACCAAGCCTCTCCTTCAAAAAGAAATACATCCTGGACTGCATCCCAAAATGCTTGACGGTACCAGTGCTCTCGCGCTGATCAAAAGCGGTACTATTGTCGAACGAAGCCAATGCTTCAGAATAAAGTGCCCACGGGCTACTTCTCTTCACAACTTGACAACTTCCCTTATGAAGACGGAGAGTCAGTGTTCCTTCAACTCGACGCTGAGTTGCAGCAATAAATGCCTCAAGATCGTCTTTAAAAGGATCAAACCACAAACCTTCATAGGCAAGTCTTCCCCACTCTGCATCGACCATTGCCTTAAAGCGAAGTTCCTCGCGAGTGAGCACCAGAGCCTCGAGTGCACGATGAGCTGTTAAGATCACGGTTGAACCCGGACATTCATAATTCTCACGTACTTTTAGACCGAGCATTCGGTCTTCCATAATATCGATACGTCCGACGCCGTTATCTCCAGCGATCTGATTCATGATAGCGACGAGCTTTGCTGGCGAAAGCACTTCACGATCGATTGCAACAGGAACTCCATTTTCAAAACGGATTTCTACTTCACGAGGCTTTTCAGCAGAATCTAACGGACCGCGCGTCCACTGAAAGATCTCTTCAGGTGGGGCAAAATCAGGTTCTTCTAGCCGTCCGCCTTCAATAGAACGTCCCCAAAGATTTTCATCAATACTCCAGATCTTCTCGAGACTTTGTTTGATCGGAAGATTTTTTGAAGCAGCGTATTCGATTTCCCATTTGCGCGTCATATTGCGTTCACGAACGGGGGCGTGAATCGTCGCATCAGGCATCAATGCACGAATCGCAAATTCAATTCTAAATTGATCATTCCCTTTACCGGTACACCCATGCGCAAAAGCGGTAGCACCGACCTTTTTAGCAACTTCAACTGCTTTAGCTCCAATCAAAGGACGAGCGATCGATGTACTCAAAGGATAGCCTTCATAATAGCCATTGGCTCTCACTGCGCTAAAACAGTAGTCCTTCGCAAATTCTTCTTTTGCATCGATAGTATAATGTTCCGTGCCCAATGCGTGCGCTCTTTGCGCAGCGTCACGAATATCATCTTCAGGCTGCCCGACATCAATAGTGGCGGTGATGATCTTTTGATAACCGTACTCTTCACGCATTAATGGAATACAGACGGTCGTATCCAGACCACCAGAATAGACTAGAACTACTTTTTTCATCATGAACAACCTTTAACAACCTTTCTTTGGAAAAATCTCTCTTGCGTTTCTGATATATGACACCCTTTTGCCGTGGCAACAAAAAAGCATTGACTGTGAATGCAGATTGCATATTTATGCAGATGCTTGCATAAATATGTAAAAGGGGTCGACTCGAAAAAATGGATTTGTACAAATCAACTTTGAAAACGAAAAAAAAAGTAGCGGTCGTCGGCGCGCGAGGCTACTCAGGCTTAGACTTAGTGCGCCTCCTTTTGAGACATCCTCACGTTGAACTCAGTGCCTGCTTTGCTACAGAAGAATTTAAGCTCTCCGAGTATCTCCCAGAAAAACCTGCAAACTCTGTTACCACTCTCTCCTTAGATCAACTCGAAACAATCGCCCAAACTGTAGACACTGTTTTTTTGGCGACGCCTGCTGAAACATCGATCGAGCTTGCGCCTCGTATTTTAAAAGCCGGAGCTCATGTCATTGACCTAAGTGGTGCTTTCCGATTAAAAGGCAATCACTTCGATCACCGACTTTCACTCTATTCTCATTGGTACGGCATCCACCATGCAGAGGCTCAACTGATCGACCACGCTGAATATGGTCTAGTTCCGTGGGCAAACTCGCTACCTTTACAAAAATCCCAGTCCTCGCCTCGTTTGATTTCGAACCCCGGCTGCTACGCAACAGCAATCCTCATGGCCATCCTGCCTCTTCTCAAAGAAAATCTCATTATCGCAGAAACCCTCGTGATTGATGCCAAATCAGGAACTTCCGGAGCTGGCCGTAAAGCAGCGGAGCACCTTCTTTTTACAGAAGTCGAAGGTGAATGCCTCCCATATCGGATCGGTAAACATCAACACCTTCCAGAAATTTGCGAAATAGCAAATCACTTCAGCGGAAAAACAATTGATCCATTCCTGTCAACACATCTTATAAATATTCGCAGAGGAATTACTGCCGCGATTTACGTCCAAATGCGCAATGGCATTAGCCACCAAGACATTCAAAAAGCCTTCGAAAAACACTATGAAAACTACCTTCTTTTACGCTGGGATTTAATCAGTCGCGCTAGCAAAAGAATGATTCACCCACTTCTCTCGCTTAAACGAGTAGTGGGATCTGCACGAACTCATATTGGTTTTGAAACAGACGGATCCAAACTTTATCTTTTCTCTTCAATTGACAACCTACTCAAAGGCGCCGCAAGTCAAGCCATTGAAAATCTCAATCGCATTTGGGAACTTCCCATAGAAACAGGACTCATGGAACACGAGGGTGTATTATGAACACAGGACCAGGAATTTCTAGAACTCCACTTCCCAAAGGCTTTACCGCGAGTGGAATCAATTGTGGCGTCCGTAAATATCGTCCTGACTTAGGCGTTATCATATCCGATCGAGAAGCAGTTGCTGCTGGAGTCTTTACTTTAAATGAATGCAAAGCAGCGCCAGTGCTTTATTCAAGAGCGCTCCTACCTTCTCAACATATTCGAGCGATCATCACCAATAGTGGACAAGCAAATGCAGCCACTGGTGAAGCGGGACGCGAAACAAATTGGAAAATGGCCTTGTCAGTCGCACGCTGGGTGGGATGCCTCCCTCATCAAGTATTGACAGCATCCACAGGCGTGATCGGACATCCCTTAACCATCGATAAAATTGCTGATGCCATGCCTTCTCTCGTCGAACGAGCCACCGACTCAGCAGAATCTTTTGCATTGGCTATTTTAACAACAGATCTGGTTCCAAAAACTGTATCCACTACAGTGCAACTCAGCCAAGGCGCTGTATGTATTACTGGAATTTGTAAAGGATCTGGCATGATCCATCCCAATATGGGCACGATGCTAGGCTACCTTTTAACCGACGCAAAAATTTCTCCTGATTTCGCGCAAAAACTTCTCACTCAGGCCACCGATCTCAGCTTTAATATGATCAGTGTAGATGGCGATAGCTCGACCAACGATACCGTTTTCCTCTTGGCAAACGGCGCTAGCGAAGTCTATGTCGAAACTGCAGAAGACATCAAAATCTTCAGCCAAGCCATGATTCAAGTAGCTCAAGTTCTCGCACAATCCATTGCACGAGATGGAGAAGGCGCAACAAAACTCCTCGAAGTCCAACTCAAAGGAGTTCCAGAAAAGGAAATGGCAACCCGAGCTGCTCGGGGCATTACCGTGAGCCCTCTCATCAAATCTGCTGTTCATGGCGAAGACCCAAATTGGGGGCGAATTCTAGCACGTCTGGGCGCAGAAAGAGTCCCAGCTGAATGCCTCGATAAAATGTCTCTCGATATTCAGGGTACGCGCGTTTTTGACGAGGGTCACCCAGTCCCGTTTGATCGCATGGCTGTTCATCACCTCCTCAAAAAAGACAAAGTGGTGATCGAGGTTGACCTTCGCAGTGGTGAACACTCGGCAACAGCTTGGGGTTGTGATCTTTCTAAAAAATATGTTGAAATCAACACGGAGTATTCATGAACAGCTGTTCTGATGCCCAAATTCAGAGCGTTTTAGCAACTCTCTCCTACGTAAAACGTTTCGCAGGAGACACGATCCTCATTAAGCTCGGGGGAGCTGCACTTCAAGACTCCAATCTGGTAGCATCCATCTGCGCAGACCTCACACTGATTCAAGCCGTAGGCGTTTCTGTTGTTCTTGTGCATGGAGGTGGGCCATCCATCAATAAAGAACTCACCGAAAAAGGAATCCAGTGGGAATTCATCGATGGTCAACGAGTCACTACACCCGACATGATGGATGTCATCGAAAGCGTGCTCTGTGGATCCGTTAATCGTCGAATTGTCCGAGCTTTAAATCGCTCAGGAGTCAGAGCAATCGGACTCTCAGGTCCTGACGGTGCCACACTGCTCTGTAAACGTTCCAACAGCAAGCTTCAACAAGTAGGTACGATTGATCGCGTCGACACTTCATATATTCAAGCCATATTGAATACTCGAAATGAGAGTGGACAAACCGCTATTCCAGTCATTGCTCCGGTAGGACTTGGAATCAACGGAGAAGCCTACAATATTAACGCCGATTGGGCCGCAAGTCGCGTAGCTCAAGCGATGAAGATCAAAAAAGTACTTTTTCTGACAGACCAAGATGGAATCCTCGACTCACACAGCAAACTCATCGAAGAACTGGACGCAGGTGAACTCGAAAGCCTCATTGAAACGGGCGTAGTAAAGGGCGGGATGCTCGCAAAAGCACAAACCATCCTTCATGCACTCAAAAATGGCGTCGCTGACGTTCATATTCTCAATGCAAGAAGACCTCATGGTTTAATCGAAGAACTTTTTACTGACCGAGGAATCGGAACAGTCTGCCGCCTACGCTCAAGAGCACGCAGAAAACTATAAGGAAAAAGAATGATGCAAAAAACGAGTCAAAACCCAAGCTTTTCTCAATCTTCGCGACTCTTTCATTTTCTAACTGGAGAAGAACTTTCTTTCGAACAACTCAACCAACTCCTCCAAATGGCAGAATCCCTCAAAAAAGATCGCGCTCAGGGGGCTGTTCGAACTGATCTTGCACATAAGACTTTAGTGATGATTTTTGACAAGCCATCGCTGAGAACTCGCCTAAGTTTTTCTGTAGCGATGAACGAACTGGGCGGTGTTCCGATTGAAAGTGTTTCATCAACCCGCAAAAAAGAAGAACCCGAAGATCTCGCTCGCGTCCTGGGTGGCTATTGCCATGGCGTGATGATTAGAACACATGAACATAGCATTGCCGAAAAACTTGCTGCTCATAGTCCGGTACCTGTCATCAACGGACTTTCTGATTCTCACCACCCTTGCCAAGTTTTAGCAGATATTTTCACTCTCAAACAGGCTTTCGGAAGCGTGGCCGGTCTCAAAGTGACTTACATTGGTGATGGAAATAATATCCTCCACAGCATGCTCTTACTTATGCCTTATTTAGGGATCCATTTACGTTACGCATGCCCAGCTGGTTACGAACCCAATGCCTTCATCGTCAAAAACGCAGAGACACGCGCCCGCGAACGTGGCGGGAGCATCACTGCTTTCAGCGATCCAAAAGCAGCCATCGAAGGCACTCACGCCGTCTATACGGATGTATGGACAAGCATGGGATTCGAAGAGCAACAATACGATCGTGAACAGGCGTTCTTAGGCTATCAACTGAACGAAAGTCTTTACAGTCATGCGGCTCCAGGTGCCTTGATTATGCACTGTATGCCCATGGAGCGAGGTAAAGAAATTTCAGAAACTCTTCCTGATCACGAGAATTCCGCAATATTTCGACAAAGTGAAAATCGCCTTCACATTCAGAAGGCCTTACTCTTGATGCTCCTTTATGCAAAACACTGATGCTAGATCAAGACTCGAAGCGCTTCGAAAGTTGCTTGGAGAAGGAACTTTAAGCACTCAAGATGAACTACGCGAAAAACTCGAGCGGATGGAATTTGCCGTAACTCAGTCCACGATTTCACGCGACTTAAGAAAACTGGGCGCCATCAAAGCGATCGATCCATCAGGACGAACGCTCTATCGTTTACCTGAGGAACCCACAAGCACTTTATCAGGCAACTCACTACGGGATCACGTCATCCACATTAAAACAAACGGCTCTATGATCGCGATTAAAACAACTCCTGGTTCTGCCTCTCTCATTGCCAGACACTTGGATTTTGTGCTGTCCGAAAAACTTTTAGGAACTATTGCCGGAGATGATACTGTATTTGTCGCTCCTTCATCTCTCAAATCAATTCGACAAGCCATGCAATCCATTCAAAAAATACTGGGTATTTAAAGCATTCAGCTCATCGAAACCAAAAAGCACGGGATTTGCAATCACTTTAGAGTGGGAGCTGAATCTATGCTTCGAAAAAAAACCAAAACAAGAATTCCAGAACGCATGAATCCGGGTGAAGTTGAGCCCGAGCGATGCTCTCCAGGATCTATTGAACAACAACTTGATATGTGTGAAGAAGGAGATCTTCGTGGAGATAAAATTCTTCAACATTCATGGAATAGATGTCGTTTATACTCCGGACATCACAGAAGAAGGCCACGATAGTACCGAACTTTTGCAAATCGACGAAAAGACCTCACGTTTTCAAATCCTATCTGAACGAGACAGAGAAAATGATGAGATGAGTGGAGATGAACATTCACATGGACTTCAAGGAGGAGAACTCGAATTTGAATAAATTTAATTTATTAAACTTAGTTTAAAATAAAAAAAATTTCATCCAAAGTTTCGGCTCTTTTCAGCGGATCAATCCACAAAAGCGGCCATCTTCGCACAATAAGTCCCATCCATTGCTTGATTCTACGAACAATTGCGCCTTCTCGTATGCCGTAAGAAGCACATACTTCGACAAAGCACCTCAAAAAGAAATTCCACTCCATCATAGAAAAATCAGAAGGAGACAACCTATCACTAGATTGTGGCTGACCTTTTAAGGTTTTGCGAATTTGGCCCGACAAATAAGGATTCGCTAACGCTCCACGTCCCAACATAAAATGCTCACAGCCTGTTTCACCTTGGCACCTTAGAAAATCTTCGTAAGTCCAAATCTCACCATTGGCAACGACCGGTACAGCCTCAGATGATACAACACCAGAACCAAGTCTACTGCGAACTTCACCAATCGGCTTCCAATAAGCAGGTGGCGTATACCCTTGGACTTTGGTGCGACCATGAATTGTAATCCAAGAGACTCCCGCCTCTGCAGCCTGATCCGCATTCACGTGGATCATCTCCATCGAGTCCCATCCTAAACGAAACTTGGCAGAAACAGGATATTTTTGGGGCACTGCCCTTCGAACTGCCTCAATAATGGCCCGAATTCGATGAGGAGACTTCAACAATACCGCTCCCCCATCATGACGATTCACAGTAGGTGCGGGACATCCAAAATTTAAATCCACACCCCACGCCCCAGCCTCACAAGCACCGATAGCTGCTTCAGCAAGCTTCTCGGGGCTTCCCCCTAAAAGTTGAACCTGGACGGGCACGCCTGAAGGGGTGGCCCCGCCTTGAGCGAGCTCAGGAATATGTCGCAAGAAAACTCGTCGAGGTGGAATATCTTGGCTGATTCGGATGAACTCGGAAACGCAAGCGTCTATTCCTCCTACTTCTGATCCTACTTCTGGCCCAAGACCTGATAAAAAATCACGCATTGTTGCATCAATGACACCCTCCATTGGAGCCAAGAGCACAGCGGGCTCTCCAAGTCGAACACGAAAAGGACGTGATTTAAAGTCATTGAGATTCATCAGCACTCAAACAAATTCAAAAATTCAATTGCACTGAGTACCTGAATGCCGCGAAGGCAAAAATGGCTAAGAAATATGCTCTTCGCGGCAGCCAGGATGGATGAAGCGTTACCAAAACGCTCCTTGGAGGAAACACAGGAGGATGGAGGCCTACCTGTGACGGAACGTACTATGGCTTAGCCTAGAATAAGCTGTCAATTTTTTTAAAGTGACGAAGTAAATAAATCGATCACCGATATAAAGAGTCGGTTTTTAAATGAATTGGAAGGATGAAAAATAAAAAAACAGAGGCCCTTCTTAGAAAGACCTCTATTGGAGACTGAATTTAAAGATTTTAGTGGTGATGATGACCATCTTCACCATGAGCATGACCGTGATCCAACTCTTCTTGGGTCGCATCCCGGACATCGATGACTTCGACGCTAAAATGAAGGGTCACACCTGCAAGAGGATGATTGCCATCAATATGAATTTTTTTATCTTCGATCTTTTCTACAGTAAAAACAACTCCTTCACCATTACCGGAGTCTGCTTCAAATTGCATACCTACTTCAATATCCATTCCTGCTGGAAACTGAGCGTGATCGACCACTAAGCGCAGATTAGGATTCTTTTCGCCGTAACCCTCTGCTGGAGCAACGACAACCTTCTTCTTGTCCCCTACTTTTAAACCTTCTAAAGCAGTTTCAAGCCCTGGAACAATTTGACTTGCTCCATGAAGATAAACAAATGGGTGCCCCGCCTCCGATTGGTCGAGGTTTTTACCTTCAGAATCCTGCAATAAATAACTTAACTGAACGACTTTTCCGTTAGTGATCATTGGCTATCCGTAACAGCTTTAAGCTCGAGTTGAAATAAGATTCTCATTTTCTATATTTTTCAGGCAATTTTGAAAAAGCTTGATCAGCCGAAACCTGAAAATTGAAATAAATCAAATGCCGCAAAGCAGCTACTCCGTCCTGCCAAGAGATCTTTTTTCCTTGAAGCCGTGTTCTCGGAAAATAAGAAATCGGAAGCTCAAAGATCCTCGCCCTAACCTTAGCAACATAGGCGGTTAACTCGACCTCAATGCCAAATCTTTTTGAAGTCAAATTCATCGACTGGAGTAAATCAGCTCGAAAAACCTTGTAGCAAGTTTCCATATCGGTCAAATAGATCCCGGAGAAAAGATTACTTAGCCAAGTAAGAAATCGATTTACGAAGTAATGATAAGTGCGATGTACCTGATAACCACTCTTTTTAAACCTACTTCCATACACCACATCAGCTCGATCATCAATGAGAGGCTGAAGCAATGATGGAACATCATTTGGGTCATATTCTGTATCAGCATCTTGGATCATAATAAAATCCCCTGTTGCTGCGCGAATTCCTCGAATCACAGCGGCACCCTTACCTTGATTCGGCCTCTGCTCAATCAAACGAAACCCATAGGTAACTGCAAGTTTTTTTAAAATTTCAAGACTGATATCAGTTGAGCAGTCATCAACAAAAATCCATTCGCGTTCAATAGGACAAGGGCTTGCCATTAACTGAGCAACAACACTCTCCAAACAACGCGCTTCATTAAAAACTGGGACGACAACAGATAATTTTTTCAAATCCATTTCAGTTTTTTCTCCTACTCACCATTCCATAACTACCCAAAGTGACTGTCCGATAGGCAGCGAAAAAACTTGGTGAATCCAATCGTCCATCACACTTATTACGGGACAAAGCGTTTCAAACGTACGAATCGCTCCCTCTCCAATACTTGTTTTGCGAAGAACACGACCATTCAAGATCCACCCAAGAAGTCCAAAGCAATTAAAATAACTTGAATAAATTTTTACTTCGGGAGCAATCTCACGAGCCATCGTCAAAAAAGATTTCTGAGAATATCGTCGGTAATGACCAAAAGCTCGATCAAGAGAACCATAGGCCCAAGAATGACTTGGAACGAAGGTCACAAGACGCTTTGGACCTTTTGCTTCACTCTTTCTAAGAACTGATGCTAATCGCTCTAAAACCGTATGATCGTTTTCGATATGTTCAAGAACATTGAACGAAATCACAGTATCCAGATTCTCCCTGAAATAATCATCCAGCGAATTCTCAAGAACATTAAAAGACTGAACAGATAATCTAGAATCAGTATTTAACTTTTCTTGAAACTGTTTCTTTAAAATAGACAAAAGCTCTGGCGAATTTTCTGTCAAAATCAATCGTTCTCGCAATGGCATCCACCGCGACATATTACCAATCCCAGCACCAATCTCTAATATTCTTCTGCCAAGAAATGGAGCAATGGTTCTATAAATCCACTCCTGGTAACGCACTGCCTGAGTTAAAGAACTGAGCTCAAAAGGAAGTTTTACTTCAGATAAAACCTCAGAATGATTTTCGATTATTTCTGCCATATATTTGCAATTATTAATTGGGCGATCTGTTTGGTACAACAAAAAACAAAATTAGTTTCTTTCTTGAATCATTTTTAACAAATCGGATCCATATTGAGCCGCAAGCTTAGGGCCAATGCCAGGCACATCTAAAAGATCATTTTCATTTGCAGGAAGATCTTCGCAAAGCGATTCCAACACGCGATCACTCAGAATACGAAAAGCAGGAACCCCTTTTTTTCTAGCTAACGCAAGTCGCCATGCCCTAAGAGTTTCAAAAAGGGTATTCGACGCCGCATCCAACTCCAACCTTTTTTCAACTTTCTTTTCCGCTGCCTTTGAACGCGAACGCTTACGTGATTTTGTCGCGGAAGAAAATTCGGTCTCTCCAAAAGCTACTATTTCAGCGAGATCATCAGCTCCAGCATCACTCCCTATCTCAGTCAGTGATGCCTTCCGATAAGAAATAATTTCACCCGACCGCTCAAAAGAAGCTTGATCCACAGTAATCCATTTGGCACGCACCAGAGCATTGAGCACTCCCTCAAAGGTACGCCGTTCTACTTGTGGACGAATTTCTTCAAAAATACGGCCCACGGCTTGACCATTCTGACCAGCCAAAATAGCCATAATCTGAGCTCCAATTTTTTGCTCATTCTCAGAAAATGTTCGGCTTTGAATCTGAAACGGAGCTGCATCCGGAACGCAACTATCACAAATGCCGCACTCCACTCCGCTATCGGTCTGATCACCAAAATGACGAATCAAATAACTCATCCGGCAACCCGTACTCTCTGAGAATGCTACAATTTCACGTAACTGTTTCCGCTTATGATCGCTTTGATGATGATAAGTTCGTTCCCACCCAGACCCTCCTCGAGTAATATTCTCATCAGCATCGATCCGAGCCCCTTGATGAATCCAAAGCTTTTCTAATGCCTTATCGAAAGTATCCCGATCAATAAATCGCAACCTTTCTTTTAGTTCGTTTTTAGCGATGGATCGAGCAATAGGTCCTTCTTCAAGTTCGTCATAAATTTGTTTAAGAACTCGTGAATCCGGATAATCTCGTTCAAAGAAAAATTCGTGCGTTTTTTGATCAGAATAAGAATGAAGTAAAAACGCCTGCGAAGGCAAGCCATCCCGCCCCGCTCTCCCAATCTCTTGATAATAACCTTCGACACTACCAGGAAGGCCAGCATGAATCACTGTTCTTACATCTGCTTTATCGATCCCCATCCCGAACGCAATCGTTGCAACAATAACATCCAGCTTACCCCCAAGATAAAGTTCCTGAGTGCGGTCTCGCGCAGAAGACGTCATTCCAGCATGATAAACTTCGACCTTAAAATGAGCTTTAAGTTCATTAGATAAAGCTTCAGCAGCCTTGCGAGTCGGAGCGTAAATAATTGCAGGACAACGCCCTGGCTTTTTTAACAAAGTGAGCGAAGCACTGAGACGCTGATTCGTAGGAACATTTAAAACCTGAATCGCAATATTGCTTCGTCGGAATCCTTGAATAAATCGTTTTTCGTTCTTAAACCCTAACTGTGCAACAATATCGTCTTGCACCAAAGGAGTTGCCGTCGCAGTTAAGGCCACTACTGGGACTGGACGAAACTCTTCAAGTCTTTCACCGAGCAACCGATAGTTAGGACGAAAATCATGCCCCCATTGAGAAATACAATGCGCTTCATCAATCGCAATGAGTGAAGGACGCCTTTTTTTGAGCATATCAATAAACCCTGAGAGAGCCAGTCGCTCAGGCGCCACAAAAAGAAAATCTAACTGACCCGAGAGATACTGAATACAACATGTGCGAGAATCCTCTCGGCTCCTACCCGAATGAATTCGATCCGCACGAAGCCCCATCGATCGTAATTTAGCCGTCTGGTCATCAATCAATGCTACCAAAGGACTGATTACCAGCGTGGTGCCACCCCGTGCAATTCCTGGCAGCTGATAACAAAGTGATTTTCCTGCACCCGTAGGCATCACTACCAGTACGTCATTTCCTGTAGCAACCGCTCTGCAAATCTCCTCTTGGTGAGGCCTAAACTTCTCAAAACCAAAACGAGATTTAAGGATAGCGCCCAGATCAGAGAGATCTAATGACACAGAAGGAGCCATAGCCGCAGCAACAGGAGACCGCACTGATTCCGCTTTTAAAATTTCACCGACAGTCTGTTGAATCTCTTGTTCCAGCTCAGAAATAAATTTACCCAATGATTTTTGTCCTGATTGAATCCTCGCAAGATCTCGTTCCCATCGGCCCGTAAGCTCAGGACTTTTAACTGCATCATGAACAGTCTCAATTAACTGTTCACCTAATGAGGTAGAAATCAGGGATTTTCCTTGCCGCTCCACATAATTTCGCGAAAGCAATGTCTCAATAATACTAGCTCGCGTAGCGGGAGTCCCTAGGCCCGTTTCACGCATTGCTTTTGCAAGTTCTTGATCTTCAAGTTTTCGCCCTGCTGTTTCCATCGCACTTAATAATGCTGCTTCGGTCAAATGAGGAGGAGGTTCCGTTGTTTTCTTTTTAAGAACGGTTTTAAGAACCTCGACTAACAAGCCTTTTTTCAGACCTTCCGGAAGCAATACTTCACCTAACGAGCTTCGTTCTTTGACTGAAGTCCATTCAAGGCGCTTCCACCCCATCTCTTGAACCAACGTTCCTTGAGTTCGAAAAACATCGGTTACTCTGGGAGTCGAAGATTCCACATAGGTCAAGCAGATGGTCAGAGCCGTGACATAATCCCCCTGCCACGCAGATAAAAGTCGACGACAAATCAAATCATAAATTTTTCGTTCTTCGGCATTGACTGAGCGCGAAGCAATCAAGATTCCAGTTGGAATGATCGCATGGTGATCTGAGACTTCAGCATCATCCACAAAACGAGAACTCAGTGCTCGCTCTCCTGTTTCTGGATCAAGCAACTCCTCATAAGGTCCTCGGATCGCAGCAACAATACCTGGCAAAGTCTCCGCTACTGAATGCGATAGATGCCGACTATCGGTTCTGGGATAACTAATGAGTTTATGTTTTTCATAAAGCGCTTGAGCCAAATCGAGTGTCTGAGCTGCAGAAAATCCAAAAAGCCGATTAGCGTGTCGTTGAAGCTCTGTCAGATCATAAAGCAATGGCGGTTGCTGCTTTAATGTTTTGTTCTCAAGCGATGCGACGCAAGCCTTCCCATTTTTTACTCGAGCTTCAATTAAATGCGCCAAATCTCCCTCAATCGGAAGACGCTTCGGCTTAGGGATTTCATGATTTGCGCGAAGCTCGGACTCCTCGCCGAGGTAGTTGCCAATGTAATCACCTGAGGATGTATGAAAATCCGCAGTTAAATCAAAATAAGTTTCTGGTTTAAAATTTCTGATTTCCAAGTCACGCTGAACAACTAAACCAAGAGTTGGGGTCTGAACCCGTCCTACAAAAAGCGGCTGATTGGTCGTTAACGCATAAGCCCGAGAATAATTCATGCCCACCAACCAGTCGGCTTGACTTCGTGCACGTGCAGCATCTGCAAGCCCCTGATAAGACGATGCGTCCTTGAGCGAATTTAAACCTGCCCGAATTGCATCTGGAGTCAGCGAAGAAACCCATAACCGTTGAATTTGGACTTTGTGTAGCCTTGAGCCTTGAGTTGCAGCCTCTAGAATATACCTAAAGATCAGCTCCCCTTCACGCCCCGCGTCAGTCGCACAAATCATTCGATCGCAAGATTGAATCAAAGATTGAATGATTTGAAATTGGACCCGAGTTCCTTCAATGATTTTCAAAGGCCAAGACCGTGGCAGCATAGGAAGAGACGATTTCTTCCACATCTTCCAGTCAGATTGAATCTCGTGAGGCTCAGGCAGAGTAACTAAGTGACCAAAAGCCCAAGTGATTTGATAGCCGTTCCCTGAAAGAACGCCCTCTCCACTTTGGGATGCACCCACGACGCGAGCAATATCCCGCGCCACAGAAGGTTTTTCGGTGATGATGAGCACGTCTGACATGGTCTTTCCTCTAGAGGTACCATGCGCAAGAACTGAGCTCAATGGTTCATTACGATTTGTCAAAACCTAATCTGAGTCGTGGCTCTGGGTAAATCTCGACTTGAACGTCTAGCGGTTCTTTTCCACGACCGGGCTTTGTATGAATAACCCCAACATCCCATCGTTGAGTACCATAACGCTTCGCTAGTATTTTTCGTTCAATTGCTTTCTCTTTTGCCAAATTGACGTGCCCCTCTGGCCAAATTTTAAATGTAAAAAGATGTTGTTTTGACCCTCCTAATAAGGTCTCGGCGGTGATAGGCGTATCTCCTATTTGCAGATTAAAACAACTCACAAAGCTCTTCTCAATATGAAAACCCTGCTTTCCCTTCTCCAAATCCATTCCACTTAAATCACGACCCTCTTTGCTCGCGTGAATCAAGATATTTAGGTCTGCCTCATCATTTGGAGGGAGATCATAGTAGACTTCATATTCTAACATCACAGCTGGCTGAAAATATGCGATCGGATATCGAAGCCTTGCTTTTCTCTTTTTTTCATCATGTGGATAACGAGCATAAATCCACCTCTGCACATCGTCTCGAATACCATCATGATCAGACTCAATTCCTGCTATAAACTTCCTACCTTCACGTCCTGGATCAAGAGGAAACCCTTTCGAAAAAGAAAAACCTTGATCGACATCAAGTGGATCTGAAGATTTGCGAGTACATGAAAATAAACCAGGAATAAATAATACAACAAATAAAGATACAACTAAGGCACGCATGATAAGTCCCAAGTCAAACTTAAAAATGTTCTTGATCTTTACCTTGAGAAATCAATAAAAAAAGATTCCCAAAAGCGACGACTAATACGCCCACCAGAGCACCTAAGCCTATTCTCACTAAAAAATTAAACTTGAGATCTCCGATAAAAAATTGTGGTACCGCAAATGCGACGACCATCAAGAATTTTTGAATGAACGACCTAGTTTTATAAGAATTCCATCCACAATTACGGCAAATAGACCTCACCATAAAGGAAACAATATTGAGAGTTGAATGACATCTTGGGCAAGTATGCATTTTAATTTCTCTCATATTCAACACAGACAGAGCTAGTTGAGCAGTCAGGGACGTCATCACAAACTTCATGACAATACTGTGTACTACTGCCAACGACGACTCCAATTCCTCCTGTCCCTCCGTAAGCCCCACCTAAGACTCCACCCACTAGCGCACAGGCCAATCTACACATGTGTTGATTGTTACAAGTTGTTTTATTTCTGTACCTCACACAAACAGCCGCGCTTTTATTTGCTTGATCATAATAATCACTTTGATCATCAGCAAGAGATGTCGAACTCATGATGAATAAAAATAAAAAAATATGGTTTTTCATTTAAAACTATCCATTCTGCTTTTAAGTTTTTTCTACCAAACTCGAAGGTCCAAGCTTTCTCCGACCATCCAGTCAAAAAACCTAACAGCAAAGGATAGACCAAGCGCATCATTCCAGATCTAACCAGATCTAAACAACGCCAGGGTCAGGAAAAACGCTGAATTTATAGGCACTTAAAGAAAGAGAATGAATTTATCTCAACTCGAGCTACATCATAAAGTGTAGGAGATTCCCACTCAACTGAGCTCGAGATGTAGGGAAACACCTTAATTCTAAACACTCAGAATGAGTGAACGAATCTCTTCGAACTGAGCTTTCATCAACTCCCCATTTCCACGAGATTCAACATTTAAACGTAAAAGTGGCTCGGTATTGGATGCTCGGAGATTAAAGCGCCAATCTCTAAACTCTAAACTCAATCCATCCGTCTCATCTCGATGAATGGCTTTAGCCTCGTAACGAGCACGAATCGCGTCAATTACTTTTGAGGTATTAGAAACCTTAAAATTCACTTCACCTGAGGAGGGAAAAGCAGCAATTCGCTTCTCTACCAAAGAAGATAGCGATTCGCCTCGAACTGAAACCAATTCAGCAACCAAGAGCCACGGAATCATCCCACTGTCACAATAAGCAAAATCGCGGAAGTAATGATGCGCACTCATCTCGCCGCCATAGATGGCATCTTCTTGTCGCATTCGTTCTTTGATAAACGCATGGCCGGTTTTACTTTGAATTGGAACTCCGCCTCCGGCTTTAACCATATCAATCGTATTCCAAGTCAGGCGAGGATCATGGATAATTTTCTCAACCACACCTTTTTTAGTGCGATTATTTCCAGATTTTTCGAGAAATGCCGCAGCTAACAAACCGACGATATAATAGCCTTCGATGAATTCCCCATTTTCATCAAATAAAAAACATCGATCAAAATCGCCGTCCCAAGCAATTCCAAAATCCGCTTTGTAATGGCGAACGGCGTTGGCTGTATCGGCTCGAGATTCGGGTAAAAGTGGATTAGGTATTCCGTTAGGAAAAGTCCCATCAGGCGCATGATGCACTTTGATGAATTGAATAGGTACCCCGACTTGAGCAAAACGCATCTCAAGTGCATCAATCACATGACCTGCGGCGCCATTCCCCGCATTGACGACCAACTTAAGCGGCTTAATTTGTGAAGGATTCACATAACTCAGCAAATGATTGACATAGGCGTCTAAGATCGACTCACGCGACAGATGGCCACGACGAAGCACCGGAGCAAAGTCTTCAGCTTCTGCAATTCTCTGAATTTCCTTAAGGCCACTATCTCCACTGATAGGTTGGGCACCACGTGCAACGAGCTTCATCCCGTTAAAATCGATAGGGTTATGACTCGCTGTGACTTGAATTCCTCCATCCACATCCAGATGAAAAGCCCCGAAATAAACTTCTTCGGTTCCTGTCATCCCGATGTCAATCACATCGGCTCCCCCATCCATCAACCCCCAACTCACTGCTTGCTTCAAAGATTCTGAGGTCAGCCGAATATCACCACCTACGACCACTCGCCGAGGTTTCAGATACTCAGCGTAAGCACGCCCAATTCGATAGCAAATTTCTTCGTTAAGTTCATGACCGAGTTGACCTCGGATGTCATAGGCTTTGAAGCAGGTGAGTTTTTTTTGCATATAAATCTTCTCTTTCCGAATTCTATCGTTGGCGACCCTCTCTTGCAAGAACTGCTTTAAATCTCTCTAGTCTCCAACGACCAGCGTGAAACCAGAAAAACTTCATCAATTTGAATTCCGAAGAGTTGTTGCACTGCTACCCCATCCCTTCCTCTCCCCCTTGAAAATTAACGCCTAATGGCTTACGTTGAGGCAAATTCAGATAAAGACATTTTTTAAGAATAAGGTTTACCGCTTTTTTATAAAAAGTTCGGAAATAGGACGACCTTATCTAAGGAGCCATCTTGAAGCTGATTTATGACATGATTTTTCAATATTTCTGCCTAGGAAAGAAATTCCTTGTCTACAACATGGTCAGCAGAAACATTAAATCAAAATATGGAAGATCCATCCTAGGCCTAGGCTGGACAGTTCTTTCCCCGATCATGCTGGCATTCATGTATTATTTAGTTTTCAAAAAAATCATGCATGTCCAGATGGAACATTACCTGCCCTTTATCTTATCAGGTGTCTTACCTTGGGCATTCTTTTCTCAATGCATAATGGAAGGTATGGACTCAATTGTTGGAAACGAGGGACTCGTAAATAAAATTCCACTCCCTCTACAAATCCTTCCTTTCGTTAACACTTGTACAAATCTAGTCACATTATCGGCAAGCATCCCGGTTGTGTTTTTGGCTTCTTTGTCTTCATCAGTCCAACCTGGTTTTAACGTTTTATTTGTTTTTTATTTCTATGCTGTTCTGTTTTTAATCGCCTATTCGTTATCACTCATCCTCTCTGTTGGTTATGTATTATTTCGTGACCTGAGACACATCATGACTCTTGTTATTCAGCTTTGGATATTTGCCACTCCTGTAGTTTACTCTTACGATATGGTACCTGAAAAATATCGTATTTTAAGTCATTTTAATCCAGTAGCAGATGCCATCTGCGGCATTCATAGAATATTCGCAGACGGCCTAATGCCTACTTCTCAACAGATCTTGATCAGCGGATTCTGGGCGCTTACTTTTTCGCTGTTTGGTATCTTTTTCATGCATCGATTTCTTCGAACAATCGTGGAGAAGCTATGAATACGCGACCCATTATCAGCGTTAGTAAACTCACTAAGAAGTTTGATCATTGGCTCAATGCGCCTCACTCCTTTAAAAACGCTTTGATTCGATTCAGCAAAGGTGATTTAAAAATTTTCCGCAGTTCCGAGAAATTTACTGTTCTTGATAATATTAGCTTTGAAATCTTTCCAGGTGAATTTGTTGGAATCATGGGAAGAAACGGTGCCGGAAAATCCACTCTTCTAAAATTAATCTCCGGCATTTACCAGCCTACCCATGGAACTATTGAGTCTTTCGGAACAATTGCGCCATTAATTGAATTAGGAGCAGGATTCCACCCAGACCTGACTGGTCTTGAAAATGTGTTTTTAAATGCTGCTATTTTGGGATTTGGAAAAAAAGCCACAGAAACAATTATCCCAAGTGTTCTTGCCTTTAGCGAACTAGGTGATTACATCCATATGCCTATCCGCAACTACAGTAGCGGAATGCTCGCTCGACTAGGCTTCTCTGTCGCGATTCATCTAGATGCTCCGATTCTACTCATTGATGAAATCCTTGCTGTTGGAGACATCGGTTTTCAAGAAAAATGCTTAAAAAAAATTGACGAACTCCATAAATCTGGAAGAACCATCGTACTCATTACTCATGACCCTGGCGCAATCGAAAGGCATTGCACACGCTGTATCGTAATTGATCATTGCAAAAAAGTATTTGACGGAGACCCAAAAGACGGCGGCCTAACTTACCGTCATCTTATGAGCAAGCCGAATTAGAAAATTAAGAATTTTAACATTTAATCAAGAAAGAAGTAAAAAATGATCCAGAAAAGCAAAGTGATTGTTTTTGACGTCGACGGCACTCTTTGCCCTATCAAAGAAACCAATGAAAGCTACGCCGATCTAACTCCTTATGAAGAAGTTGTTAAAAAATTAAAGGAATATAAAGCTGCAGGATTTACTATTGTAATCAGCAGTTCTCGTCACATGAGAACAACAGATGGAAACGTAGGAGTCATTCAAGCAAAATATTCAAGCATCATGATAGAATGGCTCACCAAACACGAAATTCCTTTTGATGAGTTATATTTTGGAAAACCTTGGCCAGGTGAAGATGGTTTTTACGTCGACGATCGAACCGTTCGCCCTGATGAATTTACAAAACTTAATTATGACGAAATCAAAAAACTTCTCTCCAAAAAATGATCATTACATCGCTTTTATCCCTTGCGCAGGCAATCCTCCGATTGAAATGCAAGCGGAGTTTGGACCCACGCCTACGGCTTTTTTACCATTGGGCAAAAGCATCGCTTTAGTAGAGTTATTAACTCGAATAGAAAATCATTTTGATCATATTTATGTAGGCTTAAAACAGATTCCACCATCAGTTGAAATACTCATCACAAAGCAGTTCCCTAATGTTCATTTGATAGCCATTTCAAATTCTCACTCGATTGGTGAAACTCTACTTAAACTCATCAAAATGAGTGATTTGGATCAACATTCAAAAATATATGTTCAACTTGGAGACAGTTTACAACAATTTACTCCACCTCAACGTACTACATTTTATTACAGTCTCTCTTCACATCCCTATAAGTGGATAAGTTTTGATCTTTTAAATAATAAGGTTATCGATAAAATAGTTCCTCCAACTAATGAGCATAGCGAAGCTCATAAAAGAATTTTTTCAGGTCAGTTCTTTTTTACGGATCACCAGTCATTTATTCACTCTTTAAAAAAACATACTTCTTCTGAAAAATCAGAAATCGACCCTTTCTTTAAGGCATGTAAAGATATCAGCGAAAATTCGGATATCGATTTTCTCGCTAAAGATATCTCAGAATGGTCTGACTTCGGTTATCTTGCGAGCTATCATAGCAGTAAAAAACAGATCACTATGAATGCTCGAGAGTTTAATTCGCTCGAATTTGATCGCAAGAAAAACACGATCACTAAACGAAGCAAAAACACGACTAAATTTTTAGGAGAGATACGTTGGTTTAAAAACATACCTGCAGAACTCGCCTATTTACATCCTCGCATTTATTCAGTTAATGATTTGATAGAGTCTCCATCTATCGAGATGGAATACCTGCCAGCGACACCTCTTGATCAACTTTATCTTTACACTTCTACAGATCTATTTACTTGGAAAAAAATTACTTCTCACGTCTTATCAGCAATCAAAGAAATGCATCACTTCTCTAGCTCTGCATATGACGTGAATGAACTATGTCGCGACATGTATATTAATAAAACTCTTGAAAGAATTAATGAATACATCTACCGCGAGCAATTCTCGACATTCCGCCAAGACTCGATCCAAATAAATGGAAACAATTTAAGTGGTCTAGATACTGTCGTAAATACACTGGAGAATTACGTAAATAGGCACCTTATTACTACTGCCAATGCCGCTCAAATTATTCATGGGGACTTATGTTTTTCAAACATTCTTTACGATCTTAGATCAGATCAAATTAAGCTCATTGATCCTAGAGGCAGTTTTGGAGCTCAGGGAGTTTATGGTGACGCTAGGTATGATCTTGCAAAATTAAGACACAGTGCAATTAGCCAATACGACTTCTTGGTCAATGGACTTTTTCATCTGTCGCTTTCTGATTTAAACGTTGAACTTCAAATTCATCGAACTAAAAGACAAGAGCAGATCTCAAAATATTTTGAGGACTTACTTCAGGGGCTAAGCGTAGAACGCTATGCTGAAATCATCCTGATCGAGTCTTTACTTTTTCTCAGCATGGTCCCCTTACACAACGATAGGCCACAATCTCAAAATGCATATATTGCGACCGGACTCATGTTGTTCAATCAGTTTTTAAAAGAGGTTACGGAACTGTGACAAAAACCATTATCATTTCTATGGCAGGTCGTGGATCAAGATTCAGAGATCAAGGTTACACGTGCCCTAAATATGAAATTTTATTTAAGAACAAAACGCTCTTTGAATGGTCATTGATCAGCCTGAGATCACTTTTTAGAGAACACTTTATTTTTGTTACCCTCACCGAAAATAATTCAGCCGACTTTATCAAGACAAAGTGCAAGTCCCTAGGGATCAACAACTTTTCAATTATGGAGCTTTCTGCTGTCACAAATGGTCAAGCAACGACTGTTCTAGAAGGACTAACGCTAGCTAAGAGTGAAGGCTCCGTTGTCATCTTTAACATAGATACTCATATTGATCCTTTGTACATTGAAGAATGCATTGATTTCTCAAAACCCGCATTAATCCCATGTTTTCGTGCAGCAGGTGATCATTGGAGTTTTGCTAAAACCAATGCAAATGGCATTGCAGTTGAAGTTGCAGAAAAAAAGAGAATATCTGACCTTGCCTCAATTGGGCTCTACGTATTCCCATCAAAAGAAGCTTATCAAAAAGCTTACGAAAACCATCGACACACCAACGACTTAAAGGAACTCTACGTTGCTCCTTTATTTAACTACCTCATCGAGCAACACCAACAAGTCATCGTCCCAGAACTTCCATTCGAATCAGTTTATACAATGGGTACGCCCAAAGAGCTCTCTCAACTTGAAGCTCAAGTAAAAAATTACAACCCGTTTGTGAAGCTGAGCAGACCAAACGACAAGATGATTTCTGTTGTAATTCAAGGACCAGTAGCTCGCTCGCTCGATCCAAAAAGTACAGAATCGCTCACAGCAACTGTATCTAAAAGTATTCGAAAAATTCTTCCAAAGGCAGAAATCATTCTGTCGACCTGGGAAAATCAAGATTTAAGCGGGATTATTTTTGATAAATTAATGATCAATCAAGACCCTGGAGCAGAGGTTTTTGATACACGAGGAAAAACCTTCAATAATTGCAATCGTCAGATCGCTTCTACAATTCACGGAATTCGATCTGCAAGTCGTCCTTATGTACTTAAGCTACGTTCAGATCTAATTTTATGTTCGCCACGTTTTCTTAAATATTTCGACGCTTTCCCATTAAGAGAACAACAATGGAGCTTTTTTAAATCAAGAGTTCTTGCTTTTTCTGTCTTTTCCAGAAGATACGGCGGCTGCATCCCTTATGAACAACTGACCCCTTTTCATCCATCAGACTTTATTTATTTCGGTCGTCGAACAGATCTAATAGAACTTTTCGACATTCCATTGATGCCCGCCCACGAACTTGGTGGATATTTTAATTCAGAACACTCTACGTCTAGTTTTGACTGGCAGCCTCATCATACCTGGAGGTACCCACCCGAACAGCATATTTGGTATGAGTTTATCAAAAAGCACATTCCGTCTTTAAAATGGTTACATAAGCTCCATGTAAATCAAGATCTTCAAAAAATATCAGATAAAACCATTATTAATAATCTGATCATGCTTGATCAATATCAATGGGATGTAAAAGCACCCAAGTTCCGTTTAAAACAGCATTTATTATCTCCTCAGGACTGGGAAGGCTTGTTCACTCACCAGGTATGGAAGAAAATTTATTCTCAAAACTTTTCTCTCTTCCCGTGGCAACTACCTACTTATGACACATTAGCACGATGGATTTTTAGTACCTTAGGGTTGAGAATATTGAAAAACATGATTCCAAGATCTATTTATTTAAAATTACTGGGTAACTTACGTAAAAATTAGTGACTGATCATTTTTCATTTAAAAATGATCATTGGAGTTCTTTTAAAAGTTCACCATAAATCATCATACTATCTAATTCCTTCGCTAGTGGAAGCTCACTCATTTTCGCTCGAAGGCTCATATGACGTGAATCGAGAATCCACTTACTCCATTCAGCGGGATCGTCGCTCGTTTTTAAAAGAGGATGATTTTGAAGGCCTGGATGGATCCGATCTCGTCCTTCTGAAGTGGTTAAACTTGGAACTCCAGAAGCAAGGGATTCGATAAGCTTAATTCGGACTCCTGATCCAGATACATGTGGAATTAATGAAAAGTCTAGATCTGACCAAAAGTCTTCAACATCAGGAACAAAACCTTCTATTTTGATAAAAGAATAACGACTGGCTCGGTCTAATAAGGTTGAAGATGCCCCTTTGCCTACTATTCGAATTTTTCCCGCAAATCCTTCCTGCGCCAATAGAGGAGCAAGTCGTTCGATAATCCAAAGAACTCCTTCATAATTAGGCAAAAATTCTAAATTGCCGATAAAACCTAAAACTGGATGTTGTCGATGAGAATTTCCAATTCTTTGTTGAAACTTTAAAACCCTATCTTGATGAAATAAATTTGAAAATCCAGGAGGAACAAACCGAATACAACAGCTTTTATTTTCTATTCTATTTTTATATTTTTTTAGATCTAATGGACTAATAAACCAGAGTTCATCAACCAAGTCTTTCAACTGATTCTCATGATGCCTTAGTTTAGAGCTATTCAGATAATGAATTGGAGCCCCCAAGCTCAGTTGGTTTGCTCGTATTTTGAATAATTCACTTTCTAGATTATGAAAAACAACTACGCGTCTCTTCTCTAAAGATGAGGCTTGAATCACCCACGGATAAGCAAAACTGTAGTGATAGATTGCCAAGTCAACAGGTTCTTGAATTTTTCGATATTGATTTGGTGGATAATAATAAATCTCTGGTGAAGCAAGAGAAGAAAATAAAGCCCTTCCGACTCTCCATGATCTTCTCATAAATGATTCTGTGTCCGATAAATGAAGTGGTTTTGAAATCACATTCTTAGGACATTGCTCGAGAGAAGTATTTTGACTCCCTGAATATTTCCAAAAAACATGTTCGACCTGAGCTCCCAACTCAGCAAAAGCACGAACTTGATCAAAAACTACGTACGAAGCACCATCGCGAGGTGGATAGGGAGAATATGGATAATAGATTCTAATTTTCTGAGTCACCATTACTTGCTCGTCAATAATTCGAGGATTTTGAGGAATTTGAGGACTGATACTTAAGACAACAAAAGTTCCATATCCTCACGACTCATCCGCTGTAAGAACCCTGCGTCTTCGGTAATCATCGCTTCAGCCAAAGCGCGTTTGCTCTTTTGCAGTTCAAGAATCTTTTCTTCAACGGTGCCTCGAGCAATCATTCGATAAGCAAAAACCTTGCGTTCCTGACCAATACGATGAACCCGATCAATCGCCTGAGCTTCGACCGCGGGGTTCCACCAAGGATCAAGTAAGAACACATAACTCGCTGCGGTGAGATTCAGACCTGTACCGCCTGCTTTTAAGCTGATCAAAAAGACTTGGCATTGAGGATCAGTTTGAAAATGCTCGACTCTTTCCTGACGATTTTCAGTTTTTCCATCGAGGTATTCATAAGAAATGCCTTCTTTATTGAGACGTGCTTCAACAATCCCAAGAAACCGCGTAAATTGTGAGAACACTAAGACCTTATGCCCCTCTGAAATCACTTCTTGGAGCTGGTCCATCAAGTGATCCAGTTTGGCGCTGGATTCTTCTTTTTTCTTAGCGTCAATCAATCCAGGGTGACAAGCAGCTTGTCTCAGTCTCAGTAATGCTTCAAGGACATGGAATTTAGCACGTCCCCATCCCTCTTCAGAAATCTTGTCAAAAATAGAAGCCCGATAATGCTCTCTGAGCTCCGCGTAACGACGCTCTTCTTCGGGGCTCATTTCGCAGTAAATCGTCTGCTCTGTTTTATCTGGCAATTCTTTCAAAACGTTTGCTTTAGTCCGACGAAGGATCACCGGCCTGAGTGCCTGGGCAATCCGTCCCCGTGATTCTTCTCCAAAATCCTGTAGACCTGGGAAATCTAAAAGCCCCGGGCTAGTAAAATCTAAAATCGAAAACAAATCTTGGATCGAATTTTCAATAGGAGTTCCCGTCATCGCAAAGCGATGACGTGCTTTGAGAGCCTTACAAGCCTGCGCAACTTGAGATTTTGGATTTTTGATGGATTGAGCTTCATCCACTACAGCAAGATCAAACTCGAATGTTTTGAGTCGATCAATATCTCCTCGAATCACTGGATAAGTCGTAATGACTAAGTCAGCGTTCGGAATTTTTTGGAGGACAGAAGCTCGATCTTTTCCAGTATAATTGACGACCTTCAACTTAGGAGCAAAGCGTGCCGCCTCTTCAATCCAATTAAAAACTAAACTCTTGGGAGCAATCACAATATGGGGTTTACGATTTTTGGAATTTCTTTTTAAATAATCTAAAAGAAAAGCCAAAAACTGCACGGTTTTCCCGAGGCCCATATCATCAGCAAGAATCCCTCCAATGCCGAACTCTTCGGTAAAACCAAACCAAGAAAGCCCTTCTTTTTGATAAGGCCTGAGCTTACCGTGAAAACTAGAAGGGGCATTCTTTTTTGGAATTCCCTCAAAATTACGAATCTTCTTTTGAAATTTTTGAAAATCGATATCAGCTTGAACTTGTTTCTCGTCCGAAAGCCACGCATCTAAAAAAAGCCCCTGAGTGCGATGAAAACGAACAGACTCATCTGTCGTTTGTCCAAGCTTCATCAGGGGAGCATACCGAGCAAGCCAATCAGAAGGCAAAACTCCAACAGTCCCATCTCCCAGCTCAACCAATCCTTGGCCACTCCTCAATGCAGCCAAAAGCTCTGGAAATTGCGCCATTTTGCCTTCAAAATCCATTTTACCACCGAGATCAAACCAATTGACCCCAGAGCTCACCGACATCTCCCAGCTTCGAGATAAGCGCATTTTTTTGCCCTGAGCGAGGACTTCCCAACCGGCCTCAATAAATCGCGAGGCGAGCCGTGAAAAATCATTTCGTTCCACGACAAAGCGACCTTGACCTTGACCTCGAGCCAGGCTCAATTTTGCTGCCAGCACATCCGAAAGAATATGCTCAACTTGCCCCAGAGTTTGCACCTCGAACTCTTCGTTTCGAGAATAAACACTCTGATTCTCAGAATCGACTTTGACTCGACCTGTTTCAGAAAACGTAGAACCAGGAAGAACAGATAAGCCGGGGTACTCAAAACTCAGTTCGAGCAACATGCGATCGGCATCAAAACGACCTCGAAGAGGGCTAAAAACTAATCGAACCTGAGGATCAAGCTTTTTCTCAGTCCAACGTAACTCGGGTGGCCAAAAAACCTTTGGAGCTTTTGGATCATTCAGCAAGATCTGCAGTAATTGACCCGCTTCATCTCGAGGAACCTGCATTGTATCTTCGCGTTGGAGCGAAGTAACCCAGGCAAAATGTTCGGGGTGAGAGAGACGTCCCCAGGAATCTTCTAAGAATATAAAACCACTCGAATAGGCCTGTTGTACCTCGGTAACCGAAAGAGTCTCGTGCCCTCGCACCAATCGAGGCTCAACCACATAAGCATCTCCCTCGATGCCAATAGTGACTTCGACTTCCCAAGGACGTCGAGAATCATCACGCAGCATAGCTTTACCTTGAGGATCTCGACATCGAAGCAATCGCCCCGTGGCAGCCACTCGAGGAATCAGGATCAGATGAAAGGTAGAATCCACGGCTACTTTTGAAACCCCTGCATAATAGCCATACCCCCGATAAGTAGGTGTTTGGTCGCTCGCAGGTTTTCCAATTTTAAGTAACCAGGAAATCAATTCCTGATCCTCTTCTAACGCCATGTGATCTGAGTTGGCCTCAAGGTCCATTGCCGAGACTTTCCAAGGCTTTAAGACACCGAGCTCACCACTCCTCAAAATCTCACGGTAAAAAAGTTCCAACACCAAGGTATTTCCTTGGCTGCTAATCGCATAAAAAGCGACCTTAGATCCTCGCTTGGCGGGCGTCGATTGCATCTGCTGCAAGACATCCGAAGGCGAAGACTGCCGAGAATAACGTTGAATTTCGCCGATTTTTTGTTGCCAAGACCCCAGGCTAGGGGGCGCAACAGCTTGATCTGCAGAGTTAACCTCAGTTTTTTCAGCAACTTCTGCTGGAGCAGCTAGCTCCAGCAATGCTTTTTCGGAAATCTCTTCAGCCGCAATCACAGATTCTTGAGAAACGTCGGACAAAGAGTGCGATTTTTTTTCATGAAGAACAGCAACAGGGCCACTCTCGGGGAAAAGCTCTGGCCGTCGCTCGGAATCGACCCTTAAAAGACCTGCCCAAAGATGCTGGCAAAGATCTCCCCCTCGATAATAACTACAGTCGCATCGAGCTTGGATTTTTCGCTCTGTGAGCGCATTCTGAAAGTCTAAATGAATTCGATACGTTCCATCACTGCCTCTGACCTTGATTCGAAAAAGGCTCCCCTCTCGAATACACGAAATCACCCGCCCGGAACGAAAATAATTCATTCCTCGGGAAAGGATGACCGGATCAAATGAAGAACGACACTGGCGTGCAAGCATGCGGAAGCTCCTAGTTTACCCTATTTTAGTGACTGAAGGTACCTGAAAACCGCTTTCAAAAATGAATTGCAGCCCCCCCCTCTCAGCCCCAACGAGGGGACCTAAATAAGTGAATCCTGGGGTCTTCTCTAACTCTACCCAATTAGTCAGTACAAAAGAGCCTATTCTTATTCTATCATTGTATTTTAAAAGCGAGGGTGCAATGCGACCATTGTGCGTAGACTTAGATGATACCTTTCTCAAAACAGACTCGCTCAAAGAAATCCTCATCTCAGCTTTAAGTAAAAATCCCCTGCGCATTTTTGCCCTTGCCCTTTCATTATTCAAAGGAAGAGCTTTTTTTAAGAAATTTGCTCTCAACTATTCAAGTCCAGATATCGCTTCATTACCTATCCATGAAGAAGTTTTGACATTAGTAAAAAGCGAATCAAAAAATGGACGAAAAATCATCTTAATCACCGGTGCTCATCAAAAAATTGCAGATCGCGTCCAAGAAAAATACCCCTTATTTTGCGAAGCACACGGCACTTCAGGCAGCATCAACTTAACAGGATTCCAAAAGGCCACATTTCTTGTCGAACGCTTTGGAAAAGAAGGCTTTGATTATATAGGCAATTCTTTTGACGATATTCATGTATGGCGACAAGCACATGGTGGATGGATTGTATCTCACAGTACACGTTTTGCTGCTTCGGTACTTAAAAATTTTCCTAACAAACCATTGCAAGTTATCCGGACAGAGAAAAACTCATTCAAGCAAATGATCGAATTAATTAGGCCAGCCCAATGGACAAAGAATCTGTTGATCTTTATCCCACTTCTTCTTGTTCAAAAATGGACCAATAAAGAAATATTGATTCAAGGTATGGGGGCATTTCTTGGATTTTCGATAATCGCTTCATTTGTTTATATTTTAAATGATTTACTGGACATCACCCATGATCGCAAACACCCGATAAAATCACTAAGACCTTTAGCCTCTGGTGCTGTCTCCTTAGATATGGGTATTTTTTTAACAATAGCGCTACTCAGTATTTTTGTACTGATCACAGCTTGGCTTCCATTTGATTTTACAGCTTTTGTCGCAGCATATGTCGTCTTGAATTTTCTTTACACATTTAAGATAAAAAAAATCTTTGTCCTAGATGCGTTTGTTTTAACTGGATTTTACTCATTGCGTTTATTAGCAGGTTCGGCTGCTATGAATATCGAGACTTCACACTGGTTAATTATTTTTTCTACATTCTTTTTTCTGAGCCTAGGTTTCCTTAAAAGATACTCAGACCTACTATTAGTTTTCGAAAAAAATGGCCAATCGCAACTAGAAGGTCGGGACTACCGGCTCGAAGATCAGCAGCTTCTCATGATTTCTGGGGTAGCTTCTGGCTTTGTTTCGATATTAGTTTTTGCGCAGTATATTTACGGTCAACAGAGCATCCAATACTACCCTCAACCTCGGTTTTTATGGGGTGTACTTTTATGTATGCTTTATTGGATCACTAAAATCTGGTTCAGAGCATCAAGAGGATTAGTTAAAGATGATCCCGTCCGATATGCCCTCAAGGACCAAGAAAGCATCATTTTAGGAATTACCACTTTAGCTTTCATTATCATGGCCGCCTGGAAATGAAGTACTCAGCATGGGGCCTCCTTAAAGAGGTCGAATCATCTCATGGTTATTCGTTTCGGCTTGATAAAAGGAATCTTGTCATCGGCAACCTCAGAAGCTATGGCGACATCTGCCTTAACCACCACGGGCATATCGTTCTTTCTCAAGAGTTCAATGACCTTCTCTTTTTTGACGAAAAAAATAAGACACTCACTGCTGAAGCAGGAATAACTTTTGACTGTCTTTTAAAATTTTTGATCCCGAAAGGCTATTTTCTACCTGTAACACCCGGAACACGTTTCATTACCTTAGGTGGTGCCGTTGCCAATGATGTTCATGGCAAAAACCACCATATCGCTGGCAATTTTGGAAATCATGTTCAATGGCTTGAATTACAAAAAACGGACCAATCTCTCTGGCGCTGCTCTCGAGCAGAAAATCCAGAACTTTTCAAGGCAACGATAGGAGGAATGGGACTTACCGGTTTTATTCGTCGTGTCGCTTTTACAGTTTTGCCGATTAGCTCATCACAAATTGAAACTGAGACAATAAAGTTCGAAAATCTAGCTGAATTTTTTTCGATTAATGAAGAATCACGAGACTTTCCTTATACAGTTTCTTGGGTTGACTGCATTTCAAATACTCATGGCAAGGCAAAAGGTCGTGGTCTTTATTTTCGAGGCAAACACTCCGAGAAAGGCCCTCTCATCGTTCACAACCCTCCTAAAATCACTATTCCATTCAATCTTCCATCACCTATTTTAAATCCTATCACCATGCGATTATTCAACCTCGCTTATTACAATCAACTGCAAAAAAAACAAAAAAAGAGCGCCCAATCGTATGCGAAGTTTTTTTACCCATTAGACAGCATCAATCATTGGAACCGCATTTACGGCAAAAATGGGTTTTATCAATTCCAATTTGTTTTACCTTTTTCGGCTGGAATTTCTGCGTTTGAAGCTATTTTAAATGCGATTACTGTCTCTCGAGAAGGCTCCTTTTTAGCAGTTCTCAAAACATTTGGTTCGCTTCCAGCTGATGGGATGATGTCTTTTCCAATGGAAGGCATCACCTTGGCACTGGACTTTCAGAACAAAGGGCCTGACACCCTCAAACTTCTTCGACGACTAGAAGCCATGGTGATCGAAGCCGGCGGGCGTTTTTATCCAGCCAAAGACGCGGTGATGTCTCCAGAAACTTTCCGAAATACTTATCCTCAGCTTTCAAACTTTTTAAAATATAAAGATCCGAATATCACATCGGATTTTTTTCAAAGAGTGATTCAGGGCATAGAATGAAAACGATTTTACTAATTGGTGCCAATTCAACGATCGGACATGCAATTGCTCGGCAAATAGCCGAAAAACAAGAAAATCAAATCCGGTTTTTTCTTGTCGGCAGAGATCCTGAGCGTCTCGAATCTCACGCAACAGATCTCAAAGTTAGGGGCGCAACGCAAGTAGAGACGTTTGTTGCCGACCTGACAAATCATCAAATCCACTGCAATTACTTCCAAAAAGCGATTGATCTATACGGTTTTATTGATGAGATTTATATCACTCACGGTCTTTTAGGCGACCAAAACAAGGCCAAAACAGATCTCTCTTTGGCTATAGAGATTGCAAAAATCAACTATCTTTCGATAGTGGCAATCAGCACCTTGCTCGTCCAATATGGTGAACAAAAAAAGATTGGCAATATTGTCATCTTCTCGTCTGTTGCAGGTGATCGCGGTCGCAAGAGCAATTATATTTATGGCTCAACCATGGCGGGAAAGACCGCGTTAATTTCGGGACTGCGAGTTCAACTCGAGCAGCACAACATCCACGTCATGACGGTTAAGCCAGGCCTGGTTAACACCCGAATGACCTTAGATTTTAAAAAGGGCCTCCTGTGGACAACCCCCGAGAAGGTCGCAAACGATGTGATCCGGAATCTAAAGAAAAAAAGCAATATTTGCTACACCCCCGGCTTTTGGCGCATGATCATGCTTATCATCGTTCATATTCCTGAGGGGGTCTTCAAAAAATTGAAATTCTAGAAATTCTAGAAATTCTAGATGATACTCTTCAGTCATCATGAACCCTAAGGCCACGACTCGTATCATTACTTTCATTGCCATCATCCCTTTTTTGATTGCTGGATGGGTATGGTTTTCACCCTTAGCTTTTGTTCCGGTTCCCTGGCCAGATGATTCGGCCTTTTATTTTGTAGCTAAGGAGCTATTTCGCTGGCCCCCCCGCTGGGTCATGCTCCCTCAAGCTCCTTTTGAGCCGACTTATCGAATTTTTAATTTTAACACCATGCCACTTTTCCCCATTCTCATCGGATTAGGCCGCTGGGTTGGAATCGATGGAATCTTTGCTATCAAATTCTGGTCTCTGCTCGGATGGGCTCTGAGCGGAAGCCTCCTGGGTGTCACTCTTTTACGAGCAAAACTTCCAAAATCGCTAGCCCTTGTTTTTCTATTAGGCTTCTGTCTCGATCCGATCCTACGCTGGGGATCTGTCTTAGTACGCCCGGAATCTTTGGTTGGACTTTGTGGCCTCGCCATTGTTTTAGGAATCACACTCGGCTTTCCCAGACGCATTCGTCCCCTGGGAGTTTGGGATCCCATTTCAGCTCTATTAGCTGTAGGAGCCTACACGCATTTTAATGCAGTTCATCTTCTTTTCCCGGTCATCATCGCTTTTATCAATCGTCCAAAAAGGCTGGTTTCTATTGGTCTTAAAACAACCCTTTATCTCCTCCCTTGGGCAATTACTGTAGCCCTCCACCCCTCCCTTTTTGTTCAGCAAATGTCGACTCAATGGAAACGTTTAGCTGTAAGCAATGACTGGCTCAGCACGTCACAAAAAGCTCTCGAGAGCCTATTTCAATCCATGGGAAGCCCTGAATCTTGGCCAAAAATTCTATTTTTTGCTTCAATTGCGCTTTGGTTTTTCATTTTCGCAGCACTTGTTTTAGGACTTTTTTTACCTGGATTAAATGTGCTTTATAAAAAAATTAAGAAAACACCCGAAGAAAAAGGCCTCAAAACCCATACTTCTCTTCGTCTCACCTCAGCTGCAGGATGGGTCCTCGGCACACTTTGGCTCTGGAATAACAAACCAGAGGTTTGGTTTACTTATTTTATTCATGCTTCAATTTGGACGTTCACTGCTTTGGCGGCGCTCAAAGCATGGCAGACATTACGCTCACCATCTTCCATTACTCGGACCATCTCCGTACTCTCTTTGAGCATCAACTCTGTGATCGCCATCCTCTTAGTTGCTATTTTCGCTTATGTGGATTTCACTCAAGCGACTCGCCTGGGCAAAGACTCCAGCTGGAAATGGGAAACCTACAACGATCTCATCAACTGTGTAGATCAGCAGCTCACTCAACTTGAAAGCCAGTTAGGAAATCCTCGCCCCTTCCGCGTTTGGGACCCCACTTTTCCAGACATCACGATTGAACTCTCTCGCCGGCATCCCAACTGGGAATTAACTCGAACCAATGACTTTTACGAACGCCGCGATTTAGCAATCCAACACGGCCATGATGTAGAAGCTGTCGTGGTACCCGAAACTTTAGGTTATACGTCTAGGAATATTTCAGCACCTGCTTCCGAACATCCTGAAATCGTCTCTCAATGGATGACGTGGGATCAGTATTTTCTGCGCCAGCTCTGGGACACACCTCAGTGGAAAACAAATCGCTACCTCTGTCAACGTGGACGATGGCAGGCGTTTCTTTTCATGAAGTCAAAACCAAACTAAACCTCATCGAACCCAGACAAGAGCTCGCCATTCTCCCAAGACTTTTCGCTGAGGAGTAAATCCCAAGAGCTCTGAGTATCGACGAGTGACTTCTTCTTCGTCCTTCTCGATTAATCCTGATAAAATCACCACACCTCGAGAATCGAGCCGTGAAACCAATGATTCTGCGAACTCTAAGAGCACGGGTCGCAGAATATTGGCAATGACCATCCGATAAGGACCATGAGTGTTTTCTAAACTTCGTGAAAAAGATATTCTTTCAGACACTTGATTGAGGGCCGCATTCTCAACTGCATTATCAATCGCAAGAGGGTCAATTTCTACAGCATCAATTTGTGCACCCAAAAGTGCAGCACCAATGCCGAGAACTCCCGAACCACTACCAAAATCTAAAACCTTTTGACCTTGCAGAGACGAGCGCAAAGAATACTCGGCAATCGCACCTAAACAGAGCTGAGTTGTTTCGTGAGTCCCTGTACCAAACCCGGCACCTGGATTGATTCTCAAGATCACTTCTTTTGAAATGGGTGCATCCGTCACCCAAGGAGGTAAAATCCGCCAGATTGGAGAAATTTCAACCCCCATAGGGGAGCTCAAAAATGAGGCTTTCCACTGCGCATCCCAATCCTCAGCGATTTGCTCTTCAATTCTTCCCACAATGATACCTTCGACCGTCTCAAGCTTTTCTACAGCTTTTCGAACGGCATCAAGGGAGGGAAAATAAAATTCGGCAGTAGCCCATTCTTGGCTTGATATCCAATCGCGCTCTCGAGGAGCCTCTCCTGCATCTAAAGTCCAAGCATCCGTTTCAAATCCTTGTTCTGCCGCATCGGCACTCAGCAAAGTTCCTTCATGAACTCCAAGAATCCCCTCAGAGGCCAAAGAGTCCCAGGACCAAGCGTAAAACTCCTCTCGGCCCAGGGTCTCTTTTATTTCTGAGTCCCTTAAACTAGGAACAGTGACCTTTTTAGGAACTCTGACTTGCAAACGAAAAGTTGAACTACTCACAACTCACCTATTTTTATTTGAAATGGCTTATTTCAATTCGCAGTCGAACCACTATCCACGGGTCCACCTGAATCCCCACGATCACTTCCCTCCGGAGCCACATAGGATTGATCCTGACCTCCTCCCTGTACCTCTACAGACACAGAAGAAGGTGCATTGCCTTGGAAATTTTTCTGACCCCCACGGAATTTGCCGCCACGACGTCGTCGATTATTACTATTACGACCTCCACCACCGCGACTTCCACCACCAGTATCACGATTGTTCAGTGCTCCATGAGTATTACTGGTAGCATTATTGGAATAGGTTCCACGCTTTTGCTGAGAACCCGCATTTGCTTGCGATCTCAACATAGGCTCACTCGCATTTCTTAATCGTGCGAGTGCTGCATCTTGAGCTGCCTGAGCACGTAGAAAAGCCAAACGATCTTCCTCTTCAAATTGATCATCAGAAGAACGAGGCATATCGACGGGCTGAAGCGTCAATTGCCCTGTTATTGACGGTGTCTCGATTGGCATTTCAGAAGAAGGAATCACCTGGTCACTTAATATTCCTACTGGCATATCTGATTGGATCTCGGCATGAACTGCTGGCGAAACAACCACATCACGTACAACAGGCTCAATTACAGCTTGAGTGCCTTGTGTATTTCCGCCACGATCGCGGTTACGGTCACGATTACGATCTCGACCTCTTCCTCGATCTCGATCCCGACCCCGGTTTCGATCGCCTCGATCACCTGTGCCAGATTCACGATCACGCGAAGTAACATCCCCTTGTGTTTTCGAAGGTAAGTAACCTGCAGAACGTTCAGACTTAACCTTCTTGTCACCCATCACTTCAAATTGCTCAGGATGAAAATCTGTTACCGCTTGAAGATAAATCTGCTTTCTATAACGGCGCTCCAATTGATCGAGAGTTTCACGCTCATCAATTGCAAGGAGATCAATCACATCAGAATGAGCATGAACGAGTATCTTACTCACATCCTGCTCAATTCCTTCTCTTTCAATTTCTCGAAGAACTTCATAAGCAACAGTCTGCTTACTCTTAATAAAGCCTTTACCTTCGCAGTGAGAACAAGATTCGCAAAGAGAACGGACAATTGTGTCGCGAGTTCTTTTACGAGTCATTTCTATCAAGCCCAATTCCGAGATTTTAAGAATCGTCGGACGCGCTCGATCTTTTTTTAACGCCTCTTCGAGAGCTCGATAGACTCGTTGCTTATTCTCTTCTTTCTCCATATCGATTAGATCGAGAATAATAATTCCACCGCAGTTTCTCAGTCTGAGTTGATAAGCAATCTCCTGAACGGCCTCAAGATTCGTCTTGAGAATCGTATCCTCAAGATTTTTCTTTCCGACATAACGTCCGGTATTCACATCGATCGCAACCAATGCCTCCGCTTGATCAATCACAATATACCCACCTGATTTGAGCCATACCTTGCGCTCCAAAGCACGAGAAAGCTCAGTGGAAATATTATAGGCGTCGAAAATAGGAATATCTCCATGATAGAGATCTACTTTTTGCCGAATCGCGGGCATAAAATGAGAAACAAAACGCAGAATTTCATTATAGTGATACCGAGAATCAACGATAATTTTATTGATATCTTCGGTCACCCAATCACGAATTGCGCGAAGGACTGCGTTCAAATCCTCATAAACTAAAGCCGGAGCGGTGACATTCGCTGTTTTTTCTCGAATCTCAGTCCATAAGCGCGTCAAATAATCGATATCTTGTTTAATTCGCTTTTCGGATTGACCTCTTCCACTCGCAGTACGAACAATGAACCCAAGATTTTTTGGACGATTGCGCTCGACAAAATCTCTGAGTTTACGCCGTTCATCATCTCGCTCAATCCGGCGAGAAACGCCGACGTGATCAATAGTCGGCATACAAACCAAGTGGCGACCTGGCAAACTAATATGACATGTGAGACGTGCTCCTTTAGTTGCAATCGGATCTTTCGCTACTTGAACAAGAACTTCTTGGCCTTCTTTGAGTAAATCTTGAATATTGACCTGCGCTCGAACCGAACGAGTAGTAGTTCGTGGACGAATCCGACGATCCCGATTTCGCTGTGAATTGAAATCATTAGGATGAATCTTTGCTTGCCGGCGCTCCGCAGATCCAGCTTCAACTGGAAGACTTGGCCTTTCAACAGAGGCTCCTTCACCCTCTCCATTACCTTGAGCGTCGGCTAGGATAGAACGATCTGAATCCCAGTTTCCTCCATGATCTTCAACCTGCTGATTGAATGTTTCTGGAAGAGCTTGACCAACCTGCGAAGAATTTGAGGCAGATCCCTCCTGCTGCTCAGTGCCTTCGCTACCCCGACGATTACGAAAACGTCCGCCACGACGACCTCGGCGATGACGACGACGTCCTCCTTTTTCATTCTCAGCTACATTTTCAGCTACATTTTCAGCTGCGTTTCCTGAAGTGTTTGGTTCGGACGCATCTTCTTCAGAACCTTCTTCAGAACCTTCTTCGGAGGATTCTTCAAAAGACTCACTGGAAGATCCTTCGAAAGTCGCTTCTTCCCTTCGCTCCTGACTTGAAACCTCAATCACAGGAGGAGCAATAGTTCCTTCAGGAGGAGTGGAGTCATCACCATTATTCCCACCTTCGGGACCAGGCCCCATGCCGACGGGTTCATCACTCTCGTTCTCATCCTCGTCCTCGTCTTCACCCTCGTCATCTTCCTCGACGAGGACAGCGTCATCTTGGTCGCTCATGAAGCTTTCTTCATCTTCTGAGGAATCCACGAGATCCATCAGTTCTTCAGTAACTTCTTCAGTACTTTCCCCGACAGCCACCACTCTGGGATGCTTCACCATAGACTCAATTCCAGACGTCGGTAGATTTTGCTGAGCGTCAAGACCACCTTCGACCACCGATTTTTTTGCCTCAACAGTGGTGGAGACGATTGGCGCTGTTACGCCAACTGACTGAGATTCCCCCGCTCCTTCAACGCCCCCCTCCGCTTCTTGAATTGCAGCAATCGGGTTTGGACCCGTAGACTCTTCTTCTTCCCAAATTTCGGAATGAACATAGACATCATCAACGTAGAGAAATGCAGCCTTTTCAAGCCCAATATCCACGAAGGCGGCCTGCATGCCAGGCAACACTCGTGTCACGCGGCCTTTATAAATATTGCCAACAATTCCTTTTCCAGATGCACGCTCTATTAAGAGCTCCTGAATCTCACCATTTTCCATCAGCGAGATGCGCGTTTCAGGTAATGAAGCGTTAATAATCAGTTCTGTTGCCATTCTATCTCCTATTCGGAAACCATGATTGCTACTCTCTTCTTTTCTGATCAGCACTCAGAAGAAAAGGGCAGTGTCAGGTCACCAAGTTAGAGAAACCAGAAGCGTCAAGAATAGTGTGGGTGAATCTGAAGCACGCGAAAGAGTTCCTGCCAAACTTAAAGTCCAGCGATCTACATCCTGAAACTGCAAGAAAAGATTAGGATGAACGCGAATAGCTCTCAAGAACTCAAATCGATTCAACTGTACAAATCGTTGCGGAAGAGTGCTTAGCACAGACTCTCCCCTTCTTTCCCCTGATGCAAGACCCGAAGCTGGACAAACGATCGTGCATACCAGGCTTGCAATAACCCTGTAAGCTTTTTGACCGTATGATTTCCGAGCTGCTCGTAAAAGGGCAACGTTGATGCTCCAAAAACTACTTCCACGGCTATACTAAAGCCTATGGTTCCAAAAAAATTTTCCCGAGCCGGCAGGAGCCGAAAACGGTCACAAAAGGAAAGATCCCTGTAGACCTCAAACGGGGTGTTACGCCCTGGCTTTTTCAGACAACAAACAAAAACGTTGATTGAAAGTACCCAGGGCTTGAGGAAATTTTCATTCTCGTTGCTCTATTCGCTACTAGAATTGGATCCTCAATCTTATATTCAACTAAGTTAGGGCGGCTGACCAGCTCTAACTTACTGTTCACCCCATAGGTAACGAATGCAACTTGACACTTCAAGTAAAAAGTAGAAACTGACTCTCTCCAGGGAGAGAAGGGAAGTTTGATTTATGGCATTTGAAAAAGAATCTAATCCCGATAAGAACACTCAGAATACAATATCCTCTTCAAGCCCCACTCCTCCTTCTGCCTCGATTAATGCCGTCTCATTAGCAAGAATGATTGATCATACTCTTTTGAAACCGGACGCCACAATGGATGACGTCCGAAGAGTTTGCCAAGAAGCTTTAAAGCACGAGTTTGCGACCGTTTGCGTTAACTCCACCCATATTCAGGCGGTTGCCGACCTCCTTCAAGGATCCACGACTAAGCCGATTGCCGTGATTGATTTTCCGCTCGGCACTGCATCGTCAGCAAGCAAAGCCTTTGAAACTCACGAAGCCATTCGTTGTGGAGCTCAAGAAATTGATATGGTGATTTCCATCGGCGCACTCAAAGATCGTAATTACGCTTATGTCTTAGAAGATATCCGCCAAGTAGTCGAAGCCGCTCAGACAGGCCCCACTCCCGTGATCGTCAAAGTCATT
>Ga0172367_10000565_pt1 | contig 57227 bp, 59 predicted proteins | sample Lak10m_FD_114542 | JGI IMG/M metagenome (GOLD analysis project Ga0172367, IMG submission 114542) | Freshwater microbial communities from Kabuno Bay, South-Kivu, Congo - kab_022012_10m | ecosystem: Environmental > Aquatic > Freshwater > Lake | place: Democratic Republic of the Congo: South-Kivu... | reverse complement strand
TCGCGCCGGTCGCCACGCGAGGTGACATGGTAGAGCGCGTGGGGGAACTCGATGCGGATGGGTCGTGACATGGTGGAGAGAAGATATCAGGTAAATGCTACTTTGCTAGACCTGACCCCGTTGCTTGCTGACCCCGTTGCTTGCTTTCTTTGCTAGACCTGACCCCGTTGCTTGCTTTTGAGAGCGAGCTCATTTTTCTTCTCCCTCAAATTGGCTAGCAATTGCAGAAATTGATCCAGGATCAAGATGCGAATGAATGCGGCAGCGCCTAAAACCAAACAAGAATTCCGAATCAAGCCAGAATTTCCATCCTGACCATCCTGCTTGACGGCGAACTTGAGAAGTTGAAAAGTCAACGTTGCGCGCTAGAATTTCATCAGTCTTGCTATCAATAATCTTTTGCTCTTGTCGCCATCTGTTAAATAGTAGGGGTCCGTTATGTTTCGAAATATATGTAAAACGCTGATTCATATAACTCTTACGGACAAAGTTGTTATTGTCACCATGAAATTCGCGAACCTGACCTTTGTTACTCGATAATGTCTCCATCACCCCCGGATTCTCTTTCCTCCACTGCTCTGGCGCTTTGTAAAGCCAGAACCCAGCTTCGGTTGCACAGTAATACTGATGCGCCATCAATGTCGGAATGTGATCCCAGAACAACGGCAGATACAAGGCGAGAAAGCCTCCAACCGCCACTAGCCGGCATTTCGACTTCGTTAGACCTTTGTTTTTTGCCCAGCGATACGCCGCACGGGTAGCCAGCACCAAAACTGCAAAATAGATCGCGGCAACGATCAGAAGCATTAGACCGATCATGCAGCCATTCTCCATTCATAAGTCGAAGCGATCATATGCAAGTATTATTTGTCTGTTACCAATTGCCGTTGTTGATTTCTTCGCAAAACCTGTCTCGGCCGCAGCCTACCCCAGCACCAAAAGTAACCAAAGGCATAACCAAAGGTACCGTAACCAAAGGTACCGGAGTGAACTGCCCCGGTTTGTACGGACACATTTAAGTGGAGTCACAACAACCGAATGGGGTCAGGTCTAGCAAAGTAGCATTCTTCATCGCTCCGCTCTCACGACTCTGCCCACGGTGGTGGAGACCCAAGGTACCTGGATCGAATTATTTCCCGTAAAAATCTTGCATGCTCTCAATAAATTAACGAGGCCAAGCTTGATTATTTTTCACCATCCACTTCCGTAATATCGAACCGCTCCCCTTTAGTTGCGTAACCACTCAACGCTGCAGTTGATCCGCCATCCAGTCCGCCGTCTGCGTCTGGAACATATAGCGCCGGTTGTTGGCGACATGGTTGCCGCCCTTGACGATCAGCAGCTCGCAGGGCCCCGAGACTTCGGCGGCAATGCGTTCGGCATTGTGCGGCGGGGTCAGTTTGTCGAGTTCACCGCCGACCACGAAGATCGGGCAGGTGATGTTTTTGGCGACGCCTTCCAATGTCAGCGTTTTGGCGTTCTCGCGAGCCGCCGCCATGTCCTTCGCATGCGAACGCACGCGAAAGGCTTCGCGCGAGAGTTCATTGCGGCTGTCGAAGGTTTCCACCCAGCTGTACGGCCCCGAGAGTGAAACGCAGGCCTTGATGCGTTTCTCGAAAGCCACGCTGCGCGCGGCGTAATAACCGCCGAGCGATACACCCCACAGGCCGATGCGCGCGGCATCAAGGTCGTTGCGGGTGATCACGTAATCGACCACAGCCTTTGTCGCGACTTCATAGTCGCCGCGGATGGGAATGTCGTATTCGGCTTCACCCTGCCCCGGACCATCGAAGGACAGCGTGGCCATGCCGCGGGCGAGGAAGATGTTTTCGTAGACTTCGAGCTCTTCCTTGGTTGAATCCAGGCCCACGCACATGATCACCACCGGATGCGGCGCGTTGCCGACAGGTTTGCGCAGGATGCCGGCGAGCGTTTTTCCCTGATAAGGAATCTCCACGCGCACACCCGGATTCGGCAGCAGCGGCAGTGCCAGCTGGCGGCATTCGATGACCTTCTGGTGTGCGGCCTTCATCTGCGGGATGTCATGCACGAACATGAACTTGCCGAAGTGGTAGCAGATCGCGGCGCGGTTGAGGTGTTCACCTGCCGAGAGCTTGTAACCTTCGGCCAGCGCCTTGCGCCCCAGGCCTTCGTGTATTGATGCGCGCGCACTCCAGGCCGCGCACCATTCTTCCCAGCCTGAAATGCCCGCGGTGACTTCCTCGAAATCGGTCAGCGGCACACCGCTGGACACGAAACGCGGCGCCCAGTGGTGGATTGCGGTTTCGACACGTTTGTCTTTTTCCGTATGTCCTGCGGCTTGCATTGTTTTTCCTTACTGGAGTGTGATCAGGATGATGGATGCTACCAGAGCGCATTCCTGATTCGGCTGCATTTCTGCCGCATATTCCCTGCCGCAGTTTTGGTGCAGAATGCATCGCGTTTCCCCATACTGAAGCGAGCCCCCCCATGAATCGCCAACCGCTGCAAACCTGCCGCATACGCGCCGCAGTAGCACGCGGCATTCATCCGGTCGATCGGACCGCAATCGGCATGAACCTGGAGACAGGCATGAAACTTTTCCTGACCAGCATCCTGCTGCTGGCAACCTGCTGGCAGACGGCTGGCGCAGCAACGCCGCCTTATCCGGTGCGACCGATCCGCATGATTGCGCCGATTTCCGCAGGCGGCGGCGCTGATGTCGCAGCGCGCCTGCTCGCCAAGTCACTGACAGATACGCTGCAGCAGCAAGTCATCATCGACAACCGTCCCGGCGGCGGCAGCGTCATCGGCACCACGGCGGCTGCGAACGCGACGCCTGACGGTTACACCATCCTGTGGATTTCCGGCGCACACGCCATCAACGCCGCATTCGCCCGCAACCTGCCCTACGATTCGCTCAAAAGCTTCGAAGCGGTCACGCTGTTCGCGAAAATGCCTTTCGTGCTGGTGATCCATCCGTCCCTGAACGCAAAAAACCTGCCGGAACTGCTGGCGCTGCTGCGTGCGCAACCCGGTAAATTCAATTTCGCCAGCAGCGGCGTCGGCAGCGCTTCGCACCTCGGCCTGGAAATGCTGAAGCTTTACGCCAAGGTCGACATGGTCAATGTCAGCTACAAAGGTGCCGCACCTTCAATTGCAGGTCTGCTCGGCGGTGAAGTGCAAATGGCGCTGCTGGGACCGCTGTCGGTAAAACCGCATATCGCTTCGGGTAAAGTCCGCGCGCTCGCCGTATCCACTGCAAAACGCTCCGCCGCGTTTCCGGCGCTGCCGACCATCGGTGAAAGCGTGCCCCAATATGAAATGACCAGCTGGTACGGCATCCTCGTGCCACGGGGAACGCCGCGCGCTGCAATCGAGCGCCTGAATGCCGCCGTGGCTGCAGCGCAGGCCAACAAATCCTTGGCAGACACGCTGGCGCCCGAAGGTGCGGAACTGCCGCGGATGACGCCGCAGCAATTCGGTCAATACCTGGGAGCGGAAATCGCCCGTTACGCCGGACTGCGCGGCAAACTCGATCTGCGCCTTGAATAATCCCTATCGGAAAAACCATGCCCGTCTCCAGCATCAACGGTGTTGCCCTCCAATACGAAGTGCTCGGCGATCAAGGTCCCTGGGTCGCGCTGACGCCGGGCGGACGGCTGGGCAATGACGATATCCGCTCGCTGGCCGCGCGCGTCGCAGCAGGCGGTTACCGTGTGCTGATTCATGACCGGCGCAACTGCGGTGCCTCCGAAGTCTCGGTGGCCGGCGACGGCGCCGAGCATGAAATCTGGGCCGCGGATCTTTACGCACTGCTGCTGCAACTCAAGGCACTGCCTGCAGTCATCGGCGGCGGCTCCTCCGGATGCCGCATGTCGATCGAATTCGCGCTGCGTTATCCGGAAGCCGTGAAAGGCCTGCTGCTGTGGCGCGTCACCGGCGGCGCCTTCGCCACGCAGCGGCTGCGTGAAAAATATTACGGCGAATACATCCGTGCCGCGAAAACCGGCGGCATGGCCGCAGTCTGCGAAACCCCGCACTTCCGCGAACGCATCGCGGCGCGACCGGCCAACAGACAGGCACTGCTGAATATGGATGCCGCACAGTTCATCGCGGCGATGACGGCCTGGGATGAACAGTTCAAGACCGGCGCTGACCAGCCGGTCATCGGCGCCAGCGCGGAACAACTGCGATCCATCAAGGCGCCCGCCTGCATCGTTCCGGGCAACGACAAGACCCATCCGCAACGCGCCGCCGCCGAACTGGCGCGACTGATGCCGGACACCGAGTTATGCCCGCTGATGGGCGAAGACATCGATATCGACGTCGATCCGCATGAACACTGGGATGCGAAAGAAGAGGCGCTGGCCACCATCCTGCTGAACGGCCTGCGGCGCATGAAGGGCTAGACCCGCGCGCTGAAACGCAGGGTCCGGCTCAGGACTTCGGCGGCTCCGGGTTGACCGACGGCGCCTTGCCCGACTGCTGGGCCTGCATCATCGCCATCTGCTGTTCGATGAATTTCTTTTTCAGCAGCTTCGGAAACCAGAAATCCAGAATCGCGAAACCGAAAAAGAAAGCCAGCATGATGTTGCGCGTGCCGGGATCGACGCCGCCGCCGTAGATCAGCACATACAGGCCGAGAAACAGGTTGAGTACCCCGGCAAAATAAAACGCGTAGATGCGTTTTTTCAGTTTCTCTTCGTTCATCGCCCTATCGTCCTTTACAGCCTTGTTGCGATCGCAGCCCGCTCAGCGGCCCGCTGAAAACTCGACTGCGCGCAATTGCGCAGCCATCTTGTCGAGAACGCCATTGACGTATTTGTGGCCATCGGTGCCGCCAAACGACTTTGCCAGCTCAATCGCCTCATTGATGATCACGCGATACGGCACTTCAGGCTGGTTCTTGAATTCATAACCGGCGAGCAGCAGGATGCCGCGCTCCACCGGCGACAGGCTCTTGTAGGCGCGATCAAGCAGCGGTGCGATCAACTGCTCCATGTCGGCAGCCCCGGCAACCGCACCGATCAGCAACAGCTTGAAGTATTCACCGTCGATTTTGTTGAAATCATCGGCGTCCGACAATTGCTCGGCAATGGTCAAAGGATCGGTGCCAGCAAGCTGCCATTGATACAGGCCTTGCAGGGCAAACTCGCGAGAACGTCTACGGCTGGATTTCATGAGGCTCCGGTGTGCCGCCGACTCATCGGCAACACACAAATATTCGTTTAAAATCAATAATTTATATTATATCGCGGACTACAGACGCGGCAGCAGGCGCGCCATTTCGATGGCCGCAATCGCACAATCGAGACCCTTTTGCGCCATGCGTGCTTCAGCCTGATCGTCATCCTCGGTGGTGAGGATGCCATTGGCGATCGGCACGCCGGTAGCAAGCTGCACTTCGGTAATGCCGCGCGAGGATTCGTTCGATACGATTTCAAAATGGTAGGTCTCGCCGCGGATCACCGCACCCAGCGCAATCAGCGCATCGTATTTTCCGCTTTGCGCCATTTTCTTCAGCGTCAGCGGAATTTCCAGCGCGCCCGGCACCGTGACAATGCGAATGCTGTCCTTGGCCACACCCTGCTTGACCAGTCCTGCAGTACACGATGACAGCAAGCCGTCACCCACGTCGATGTTGAAACGGCCCATCACAATGCCGATGCGCAACCCTGCGCCGTTGCTGTCGGGTTCCAGTTCTTCGATGCCGTCGTAACGTCCCATTGCCATTTCCTTTAAGCCTTGCCCGGCGGTTGCAGATAGCCGGTCACTTCAAGATCAAAACCGGCCATGCTCGGCATGCGCAGCGGTTGCGCCATCACGCGCATTTTTTTGACGCCGAGGTCACGCAGGATCTGCGCGCCGATACCGTAATTGCGCAACACGATCTTTGCCGGGCCGCCGCGCTCGTGTTGCGGACGCGCACGCTCCAGCAATTCGGCCGCAGTTTCCGAACGATGCAGCAGCACCACCACGCCGCAGCCGTTGCGGGCGATTTCCGCCATCGCATCGTGCAGGTTCCAGGAGTGGCTGGTTGCACTGGTATCTAGGACATCGATCAGCGACACCGGCTCGTGCACGCGCACCAGCACTTCTTCACGCGGTGAGATCTTGCCGCAGACCAGCGCAAGATGCGTCTGGCCACCGGCGGTTTCGGTATAAGCCACCAGCCGGAACTTGCCCTGCGCCGTTTCGATGTCGCGCTCGGTGGCACGTTTGACCAGCGATTCGGTACTGCTGCGATACTGGATCAGGTCGGTGATGGTGCCGATCTTCAGGCCGTGTTCGGCGGCGAACGGGATCAGGTCCGGCAACCGTGCCATCTCGCCGTTGTCCTTGAGGATTTCGCAGATCACCGCCGCCGGGCTGAGTCCCGCCAGCCGCGCCAGATCGCATCCCGCTTCGGTGTGACCGGCGCGCATCAGCGTGCCGCCGTTCTGCGCCATCAACGGAAAAATATGGCCGGGTTGCACGATGTCGTTCGGGCTGGCATCGGCGCGGATCGCCGCCTGCACGGTCTTCGCGCGGTCCGCCGCGGAAATGCCGGTAGTCACGCCCTCGGCGGCTTCGATCGACAGCGTGAAATTGGTGCCCATCGGCGAACGGTTGTTGCTGACCATCAGCGGCAGGTTCAGCTGGCGGCAGCGTTCCTCGGTGAGCGTCAGGCAGATCAGCCCGCGACCAAAACGCGCCATGAAATTGATGGTTTCCGGCGTCGCGAATTCCGCGGCCAGCACCAGGTCGCCCTCGTTCTCGCGGTCTTCCTCATCGACGAGCACGACCATGCGGCCGGCGCGCATTTCCGCGATGATTTCAGTGGTCGGGCTGATGGCCAATTCGTTGTTTCCTGATTTCAAGGAATATCCTGTTGCAAGTATTGCGACATCCCGTGCCCTAGTGGCCCTTAATGCGCCGCAGTTGCGGAAGCATTGCCGGAATGTCGGTCTGGATGATGCTCCACAAAGTGTCGTTATCGATGCCCAGATAACCATGTATCAGCCGATTGCGCGTAGCGATGATCATCCGCCACGGAATCGCCGGGTGCGCCTTGCGCACCAGTTCCGGAATCCTGCTCGCCGCTTCGCCAACCAACTCCAGATTCCGTAGCGTGGCATCGTAATTCAGGGCACTGCCTACAAATCGCTGCTGGTCAAACCCTTCGGTGTAAGCCAGAACCTTCTCGGCACACTGAATCATGTCCTCGACATAAAACCACCACTCACGCGACGCTGCTTCAGACATGCACCGCTTCCCGCTCAATGGAGGGCCGCAACTCCGCACGCAGGGCTTTTTCCGTCACCAGATCGACCGGACAACCCAGAAGATCCTCCAGGAAAAACTGAACGCCGAAATATTTATCCGATGTCGCAGGACCGTCGAATGCCACCAGAACATCAATGTCACTGCCCGATACCGCACCATTCCTGGCCGTAGAACCGAACAAAGCCAGGCGCACAACGCCGTAGCGGCGCGCCAGCTCAGCCTTGCTTCCTGAGAGCACTTCCAATGCCTGTTCGCGGTTCATGATCAACCTCTTGAACCCGTGAGTGTACTACCGGCCTCATGCAGGCGCTCAACATAACGCGCCAGCATGTCCACTTCCAGATTGACCCGCATGCCCGGCTGCAGATGTTGCAGCGTCGTCGCACCCAGCGTGTGTGCAATCAGGTTCACTTCGAAGACGTTGCCGTCTACGGCATTCACCGTCAGGCTGACGCCGTTCACCGCAATCGAACCCTTGCGCGCGATGTAACGTGCAATTGCCGGCGGGGCTTCGACAACGAGGCGGCGATTGTCTCCCACCGCATCAAATTGCGCCACCGTGCCGGTGCCGTCAACGTGGCCGCTCATCAGATGGCCGCCGAGGCGGTCGGCCAGCCGCAGCGCTTTTTCCAGGTTGACCGCGGCGCCCGCATCAAAACCGGCGACCACGCCGAGCGAGGCCTGTGACACTTCGGCTTCAAAAAAGGTTTTGTCGAAAGCCACCACGGTCAGGCACACGCCGTTGACCGCAATGCTGTCGCCGAGGGCAACGTCACCCATGTCCAGCACGCCGGTGGCGATATGCAGCCGCACGCCGCCCGGTGCTGGCTTGATGTTCTCAATGCGGCCGACCGCCGCGACAATTCCGGTAAACATTAATGCGGTCTCTTTAACGCATTCTCGCAAGAATGCGGATGTCGTCGCCAACCCGCGTAATGTCGGTAATGCGCACATCACGCCGTCCCGCCAGATCATCCAGCGGCGGCAGATGGAACATGCCCTTGGCGGTGTCGCCGAGAATGCTTGGCGCCATATAGATCAGCAGTTCATCGACGAGGCCTTCGTCAATGAATGAACCATTGAGTTTGTAACCGGCCTCAACATGCAATTCGTTGCAGCCGTGCCGCGCCAGTTCCTGCAGCAGCGCCGGCAGTTCGACCTTGCCTTCGTGATTGGGCAGCACCACGACTTCCGTGCCATGTGCGCGCAAGGCCACGCTGCGCGGCGCATCGACACCCGCGGCGGCGATGATCGTACCCGGCCCCAGCACCTTTGCCGTCAGCGGCGTCTGCAGGCGGCTGTCCACCACCACCCGGTACGGCTGGCGCGTGGTTGCCACGTCACGCACGGTAAGCATCGGATCGTCATCCTTGACCGTGCCGACGCCGGTGAGCACGGCACAGGCCCGCGCGCGCCAGGCATGACCGTCCTTGCGCGCTTCCGCACCGGTGATCCACTGGCTTTTGCCGTTGGCCAGCGCGGTACGGCCATCCAGACTCGCAGCGACCTTCATGCGCACCCAGGGCGTGCCGCGGGTCATGCGCGAGACAAAACCGATATTCAGTTCACGCGCCTCGTTTTCCATCAGACCGACATCGACCGTGATGCCTGCGGCGCGCAGTTGCTCAAACCCCTTGCCGGCGGTTTTCGGATTCGGGTCCTGCATTGCCGCCACCACACGCGCGGGTTTCGCGGCGAGCAAGGCATCCACACAAGGCGGCGTGCGGCCGTGATGGGCGCAGGGTTCCAGCGTCACATAGATTGTTGCACCGGCAGCGCGGTCGCCCGCGGCCTGCAGCGCCAGCGGCTCGGCGTGCAGCTCGCCGGCCTTCGCATGCCAGCCCTCGCCGACCACCACACCATCACGCACGATCACGCAGCCGACGCGCGGATTCGGCGTGGTCGTATACAGACCCTGCGCTGCAATTTGCAACGCGCGGGCCATGTGCTGCTGATCTTCAGGCTTGAACATATTGTTTTCCGTCACCGCTGAACGCGGTGCTCCGAAAATTACTTGCCGCGCCCGGGACGGCGCACTTCCTTGATCGCATCGGTGAAGTCATCGACGCCCTGGAAACTCTTGTAGACCGACGCGAAGCGGATGTAAGCCACTTCATCGAGCTTTTTGAGTTCGCGCATCACCATCTCGCCGACGCGGCGCGCCGGCACTTCGCGCTCGCCCAGCGACAGCAGTTCATTGGTCAATGCACCAATCGCCTCGTCCACCAGCGGCGTCGGCACCGGGCGCTTGTGCAAGGCGCGCATGAAACTGGTGCGCAACTTGGCCAGATCGAATTCGGCGCGGCTGCCATCCTGCTTGACCACCTGCGGCATGCGCAGCTCCACCGTTTCATAGGTCGTGAAGCGCTTGCTGCAGGCGACACATTTGCGGCGGCGGCGGATGCTGTCGCCATCGTCGCTGACGCGAGAGTCGATGACCTGGGTCTCGTCCGATTTGCAGAAAGGGCACTTCATGGCGGCGGCGCTTGCGGATTACGATTTGCGGTAAACGGGGTGCCTGTCGCAAAGCTCTTTGACGGCAGCACGGACCTTGTTGTTGACGGCTTCATCCTGCGGTGCGTCGAGGATATCGGCAATCAGGTGGCCGAGCTTTTCGGCTTCGATTTCCTTGAACCCGCGCGTGGTCATTGCCGGCGAGCCGATACGCACGCCGCTGGTCACTGTCGGCGTACGGGTGTCATTGGGCACCGAATTCTTGTTGACGGTGATGTTGGCACGGCCCAGCGCCTGTTCGGCTTCAAGGCCGGTTACCGGTTTCTCGCGCAGGTCGAGCAGGAACAGATGGCAATCGGTGCGACCGGAAACAATTTTGTAACCGCGCTCCTGCATCACCTTCGCCATCACCCTTGCGTTGTCGAGCACCTGCTGCTGATAGGTGCGGAACTCGGATGACATCGCTTCCTTCAGCGCCACCGCCTTGGCCGCGATCACGTGCATCAGCGGGCCGCCCTGCGATCCGGGGAATACTGCGGAATTAAGAATCTTCTCGTGCTTGGCATCAGACAGGATCAGGCCACCGCGCGGACCGCGCAGCGTCTTGTGCGTGGTGGTCGTGACAAAATCGGCGATGCCGACCGGGCTCGGATACAGGCCGGCGGCGACGAGGCCGGCGTAATGCGCCATGTCGGCCATCAGCAGCGCACCGACGCTGTCGGCGATTTCACGGAATTTTTTCCAGTCGATCACCAGCGAGTATGCGGAAGCGCCCGCCACGATCAGTTTCGGTTTGTTGATCTTGGCGAGTTCGGCGACTTCGTCGTAGTCGATCGCCTGGGTCTGCGAATTGAGGCCGTAGCTGGCGGCGTTGTAATACTTGCCACTGATATTGACCTTGGCGCCGTGGGTCAGATGGCCGCCATCGGAGAGGCGCATGCCGAGGATGGTGTCGCCCGGCTTCAGCGTGGCAAGGAATACCGCGGCATTGGCCTGTGCGCCGGAATGCGGCTGCACGTTGGCGTAACCGGCCTTGAACAATTCCTTCGCGCGCTCGATCGCCAGCGTTTCGGCAATGTCGACGTACTCGCAACCGCCGTAATAACGCTTGCCGGGATAGCCCTCGGCGTATTTGTTGGTCAGCACCGAACCCTGCGCGGCCAGCACCGCGGGGCTGGCATAGTTTTCGGACGCGATCAGCTCGATATGATCTTCCTGACGCTGCGCCTCCTGCTCGATCGCTTGATGAATTTCGGGGTCGATGGTCTGAAGGCGGTTGTCGAAAATGGACATGGGATTCGGTATTCCGGGAGGTTGCAGACAGAGGGGCGGATTTTATCATGCGGGACGCCCCACCTCCCGTACCGGAAACATACCGTTTTGTTCAATGAAAACATGACTTTATAATGCACCCATGATCCCCCTTCCCGACCTGCTGCTGTTTGCCGGCGCAGCACTGCTGATGGTGCTGACACCCGGACCGAACATGATCTATCTGATCTCGCGCTCGATCTGTCAGGGACGAACTGCGGGCGTGATCTCGCTCGCGGGTGTCGTCGCCGGATTCTTCGTGCACATGCTTGCCGCAGCTGCAGGCCTCTCCGCGCTGTTCCTCGCCATCCCGTTTGCCTATGAAATCCTCAAGTGGCTGGGCGCGCTGTACCTGCTGTGGATGGCCTGGGAAGCGGTCAAACCCGGCGCGCGCTCGCCATTCGAAGCGCAGGCCCTGCCGGCCGATCCGCCGCGAAAACTGTTCCTGATGGGATTCCTGACCAATGTACTGAACCCGAAGGTCGCGGTGTTTTACCTGTCGATCTTTCCGCAGTTCATCGTCACCGAACGCGGCTCGGTATTCCTGCAAAGCGTGGTACTGGGTCTGACGCAAATCAGCATCAGCTTCGCGGTCAACCTGTTGATTGCGCTGTCAGCCGCAGGCATCGCGGCCTGGTTCGCGCGAAATCCGCTGTGGCTGGCCACACAGCGTTACGTCATGGGTTTCGTACTCGCCGCGCTGGCAGTACGCCTGGCCATCGACCCGCGCCGCAACTGAACACTCCTCCACGCCATGTATCCCTCGCCGCTGCGCATCACCTCGTGCATGGCCGACAACGCCGAAGCGACCTGCCGCGCGATCACCGCATGGCTCGGTCAACAGCTCGGTATCGCCACCGAATTCGTCGACTGCATTCCGTGGCAGGAACGCGAACACCAGCTCGATGCCGGCCTGATCCATGTCTGCTGGATCTGCGGCCTGCCCTATGTGTGGAAAACCGATACCGACGCTTCGGTCATCGAACCCTGTGTTGCACCTGTGATGGCCGCGGCCCGTTACGCGGGGGCGCCGGTGTATTTCTCCGACATCGTCGTGCGCCACGACAGTCACCATCGCACGTTCTCCGACCTGCGCGGCGCAGCCTGGGCTTACAACGAACCGAACTCGCACTCCGGCTTCAACGTCGTGCGCCACCACCTGGCGAACCTGGGTGAAACCCGCGGATTTTTCGGCAGTGCCATCGAATCCGGCGCGCACCAGGCTTCACTGCGGATGATCATCAACGCGAAAATAGACGCATCCGCGATCGACAGCACCGTGCTCGAAGCCGAACTCGCGCGCACGCCGCAATTGCGTGAGCAGATTCGCGTCATCGGCACACTGGGGCCCAGCCCGATGCCGCCATGGGTGCTGCTCAAGTCGCTGGCGCCGCAACTGCGCGCGGGACTGCGCGATGCGCTGCTCCACATGCATGCCGATGCCGCCGGGTCGCGCATCCTCGCGCAATGGGGCATCAGCCATTTCGCCGCAGTCCGCGACGCGGACTACGATCCGATCCGGCAGATGGCACAGCAGGCCGACCCCATCACGCTCTGACGCAGGCGAAACCGCGGGCTACAATCAGCGCATTCCCGATGCGGAGCGCAATGCCCATGAAAATCACTGCCGTCACCACCTTCGTCACCTCCATGCCGATGATCATTGCCGGCGACACGCCAATGGTCGGCGGCCGTCCGCGCACTGCCATCGAAACATTGCTGGTACGCGTTGATACCGACGCCGGCATCAGCGGCTGGGGTGAAGCCTTCGGTCATCGCGTGTGGCCGGTCACCCGCACCGCAATCGACCGCATGATTGCACCGCTGTGCATCGGCCGCGATCCGACCGCGATCAACGCACTGATGCACGACCTCGCCCATGCCCTGCACGGCGCCGGCCGCAGCGGCCCGGCGATGTACGGCATGTCGGCCATCGACATCGCGCTATGGGACATTGCCGGCAAAATCGCCAACCGGCCGCTGTACCAATTGCTTGGCGGCAGCCCGCGCACCGAACTGCCCGCCTACGCCAGCCTGCTGCGTTACGGCAAGGCGGAAGCACTGGAACCGCGCATCGCCGAAGCACTGAGCCGCGGCTACAAGCTGATCAAGATCCATGAAATCGATCCCGCCATCATTCGCGCCGCGCGCCGCGCTTGCGGCGACGGCATCCCTTTGATGGTGGACTGCAGCACGCCATGGTCGCCGCTGCAGGCGGTGGCGATGTGCGATGAACTCTACGAACTCGATCTCGAATTCCTCGAAGAACCGGTTTGGCCGCCGGAAGACCATGCCGGCCTCGCGCGCGTGCGCGCCGAAGGCGGGATTCCCGTGGCCGCCGGTGAAAACGTCGGCACCGTCAATGAATTCCATCGCTTGTTTGAACGCGGGTCATTGGACGTCGCGCAACCCAGCGTCACCAAAGTCGGCGGCGTCACCGAAATGATGAAAGTGTTCGCGCTGGGTGAAGCCCACGGTGTGCGCGTTGTCCCGCACTCAGCCTATTTCGGTCCCGGACTGCTCGCTTCGATCCATGTCTGCGCCGCGCAGGCGCAGCAACCCTGGGTGGAACGTTTTTATTGTGATTTCGCCGAGAATCCACTGGGCGACGCGATCAATCCGAAAAACGGCCACTTCACGATCCCGCAGGGCCCGGGCCTCGGTGTTGATCCCGACCCGGTGCTGCTGAAGAAATTCGCCATCGAATCCTGACCCGGCGCCGGCAAACGCCGGTGCCAGTCATCGCGCACCCTATGGTGCACATGCTTTACACAGAATCCGCTACGCTGCAGCTGACAGGATTGCCCGCCCGGCTTCATCACTGAAGCCGGATAAAAAAACAATACATCTGCGGAACACCCGCAAAAAAGGAAGAGGCCCATGAACCCGTTCATCCGCATTTCCGCGCTGCTGCTGTTTACCGCCATCGCACCCAGCGTCGCTGCAGCCGCTTACGAAGACAAATACCTAGACGCCAACGGCGTCAGGATCCGCTACATCGACACCGGCAAGGGTGAGGCCATCGTGCTGCTGCACGGCGGCACGTCAAATCTTGAAAGCTGGACCACGCGCGGCGTCGTCGACAATCTTGCCAAAGACTTTCGTGTCATCGCATTCGATGCGAGAGGCCACGGCAAAAGCGATGCGCCGCGCGAACCCTCGGCCTACGGCCGCCAGCAGGCACTGGACGTCGTGCGGATTCTGGATGCGCTGAAAATCGACAAGGCGCACATCATCGGTTTTTCACTGGGCAGCAGCACCGTCGCGCAACTGCTGACTCTGCATCCCGAACGTTTTCTCACTGCCGTGCAAGTCGCCGGCGCAGGCCGCACACCGGCCGAAGCCAACGACCCGCGCATTGAAACCGAAGCCTCGGAAATCGCCCGCGACTGCATCAGCCGCAGCCGCGTGATGCGCCAGGCGCCTGCCGGCATGAAACCGACGGACGAAGAAATCCAGAAACGCATCGCCGCCTGCCGCGCCGATACAACCTTCGATCCGCTGGCGGTTGCAGCCTCGCTGCGCGGTTATCGCGATCAGGCGGTGACGCCGGAACAGATGGCTGCCGTCAAAGTGCCGACGCTGGGCATCGTCGGCACGCTGGACCACACACTGAAAGCGATGCAGAACCTGAAAAAAATCCGTCCCGACATGAAACTGGTGCTGCTCGACGGCGTATCACACACCGGCAAGACCGGCATCCAGGGCAGCCCGGCGCTGGTGCCGGAAATCCGCAGCTTCATTGCCGAGCAACGCAAACCGGCCGCCAGCGGCTACTGATTCGCGTCGTCAGAAGCCTGCCTCCCTTTTTAACCCTGCATCAATCGCGCCAAAAAAACCGGGCCGCGTGCCCGGTTTTTTGCAGCATCACCGCCTTCAGCGGGTATTTACAGCGAAGCAGTACACCAGTCCCGCGCCTCCGGACGCCTTCAGGTTGTCCTGGCTGCAGCCGCGCGACGGGTGCGATGAATTCCAGGAACGCGCCGGCTCGTCGTCACGCAGTCCGAAACGGTCGTGATGACCGACCATCGCCGAACCTTCACCGCTCTTTGTCCAGTTGCCGCAAGTGGTGTCCTTTTCGCTGACTGCGACACGGCCATCGGGCAGTGAACCGGTAAGGATGTCGTGGGTGTTCGGTGATTCGAGACGGCCGTTGACCTTGGCCCCCTTCTCGGTCAACGCCGTCAGGCGGTTGATGCCGTTGACTGCATGCAGCTCATCGACATTGCGCGCGATCAGCCGGCCCTCGGCGTTATGCCACGGTCCCTTGCCGATGCGGTCGCGTGCATTGACGGCCGCTGAACCGCCCTGCGCGGTGGCGCTGAGATAGGCGCGCCACAGCTTCCCGCCGGCGCCGGTCGCTTCAGCCAGCTGCTGGCAATGTTTGTCGGCACCGGCCAGTCCGCCAAGGTCAGCGCCCTTGCCGGGCCCGGTGCTGGTGATGAAGAACGACATGTCCGGGTTCGACCGGGCGGCATGAACAACAGCTCCGGTGACCGGCACGGCCGACAGCGCGACAACACCCAGGATCTGACGCAGTTGCATTTCTTTTCTCCCCAACGGTTTTGATACGCGAACCATACACGCCATAAACAGCGCACAATCAATCATTTACTGAAAATCATTAAAAAACAACAACTTACACGACATCCCCAAACACTTCCGCCAGCCGCGGCACACGCGGCAGTTGATTGCCGCAACCAGCCATCACCGCCGCATTGATCGAAGCGAAAACCATCGCGTGTTATTGTCGGAAGACACTCCATGCGGAACAGCCACACGGCAGCGATGACACAGATCAACCTGAATTCGGACATGGGCGAGAGCTTCGGCCGTTACACCATCGGTGACGACGCCGCGCTGATGAAAATCATCAAGTCCGCCAGCATCGCCTGCGGCTTTCATGCCGGCGACCCGACGGTGATGGCGAATGCGGTGCAACTCGCCCGCGACAACGGCGTGTCGATCGGCGCGCATCCCGGCTTCAACGACCTCGGCGGTTTCGGCCGGCGACCGATCCGCATGAACGCCAGAGAACTCGAATACATGGTGGCCTACCAGATCGGCGCGTTGCAGGGTATCGCCGCCGGCGTCGGCGCCAAGGTCACCCACGTCAAACCGCACGGCGCGCTGAACAACATGGCGCACGAAGAAGCCGAATACGCCACGGCCATCGCGCGTGCGATCAAATCGGTGGACCGCGACATCATCTATGTCGCCAACGCCTGCTCGGAAATGGTCAAGGCCGGCCATCGCGAAGGGCTGCGAGTCGCCGAAGAGGCCTACATCGACCGTACTTATGAAGACAACGGCGCGATGACCTCGCGCCGCCATGCCGATGCGATGATCCATGACGCGGATCAGGCCATCCGCCAGGTGCTGTCATTCATCGAAGAGCAGGCCATCATCAGCAAACACGGTAAAAAAATCCCGACACGCATCCACACCTTCTGCGCGCATGGCGATGAACCGACCGGCGTTGCCGTCGCCGGCGCCGTGCGCGCAGCACTCGAAGCACGCGGCATTCAAGTAGTAGCGCTGACCGAAATGCAGTTCTGATCCCCCCGTCCTCACTCAAACCTTGCAGCTGACCTGGAGTAACCCCATGACCCGCCACTACATCACCCGCACGCTGACCGCACCCCTGATTGCCGCATTGTTTGTCGCGGCGCCCTGCGCACAGGCGCAGCAATATCCCGTCAAACCGATCCGCGTCGTGGTGCCCTTCCCGCCCGGTGGTATCGCTGACCAGTACGGCCGCGTTCTCGGCGCGAAAATGACCCAGTCCTGGGGTCAGCAGGTGATCATCGACAACCGCACCGGCGCCGGCGGCAACATCGGCGCCGACATCGTCGCCAAAAGCCCGGCTGACGGCTACACCGTGGTCATCGGCAACATCGGCACCCACGCGGTCAACGCCGCGCTGTTCAGCAAACTGCCTTTTGATCCGATCCGCGACTTTTCACCGATCGCGCTGCTGCTGATCGCCGACGGCCTGCTCGTCGTGCATCCGTCGCTGCCGGTCAAATCGGTAAAGGAACTGCTGACGCTGGCGCGCGCCAAACCTGGCGAACTGACCTTCGCTTCCGCAGGCGCCGGCACCGCCGGCCATCTTGCCGGCGAACTGTTCAGCAGCATGGCCAAAGTCAAAATGACCCACGTGCCGTACAAGGGCAACGTGCCGGCGATCACCGACCTGCTGTCGGGCCAGACCTCGATGCTGTTCGCCACACTGGCCACGGTGCTGCCGCAGGTGCAGGCCAACCGGCTACGCGCCATTGCCGTGCTCGGCGAGAAACGTTCCAAAGCGGTGCCGCAGACACCCACGCTCGCCGAATCCGGCCTCAAGGGATTTGCCGTCGACAACTGGGTGGGACTGTTCGCGCCAGCAGGCACACCGCCCGCGGTGATCAGCAAATTCAACGCGGAAGTACTGCGCGTGATGCAGTTGCCCGAAGTGCAGGATCAACTGCCGAAACAGGGCCTGAGTTTCAACGCCACCACACCGCAGCAGTTCGGCGATTTCGTCAAAGCCGAAAAAGACAAGTGGGGACAACTGGTCAAGGCGGTCGGCGTCAAAGCCGACTGAGGGCGGAGGAATTAACGGCGGGATTAAGGGCCGGCTGAACGCCGGCAGCCCGCATGCCGATCTGACTACTCCAGCAGCAGGTTGGGTCGGCCCAGTTGCAGCAGCACGCCCAGTTCATCAGCGAAGGTCCAGCTGCTGACAATGGCGCCACTGTCATCGAAATTGAGTATCGCCACCGCATTCACACCCATATGCGCGCCGGTGGGCGCGATGCCGCAGAACGGCCCGGTGTGCGTGCCGTTGACGTTGAAGCGCACCCACACCTGATTGCCCTCGGCCAGCAGCACATCCAGCCCGTAACGCCGTTCGGCAAAGGCCGCGTTCAGATTCATTTCACCGTGACCGTGCGACTTGCTGAATTCGCGCGTGTGCTGGAATCCGAAACGCAGATTGTGATGACTGGCGGCCAGCCCTTCCTTGGTCTGCGTCGACAAGCGCGTGCGCGCCGCGGTGAGTTTGTTGCGCGCCAGCGCGGTCAGCGCCGGATACGCTTCCAGTTTTTTGATGAAGGTCGCGGCATCGTCGGTCTGCGGCAGTGCCGGCGCAATCAGCTTGCCGTCGGCCCGCGGCGGCAGTTTCGCGCCGAGCTGACGCAGCAGCTCCGCCTCATCCATCATGAACCAGCCTTCGACCATCTGGCCGTTGACGATGCGCAGCAGCGCCACTTCATAGACATCGACTTTTTTGCCGGTCGCCGGAATGCCGAAAAAATTGCCGGTATGCGTGCCGGTGACCCGGAACAGCAGACCAACCCGGTCGCCATCGGCAATCACCTGCTCGATGACATCGACACGATCCGGAAAAGCCGCGCGCAGATACAGCGCCGGATGCGGCCAGCCCTGGTCGCGCGCATTGCCGGCGAGATGCAGATTGCCGCCGCGCACGCGGTCGTAGTTCGGCGCAAGCACTTCCTTCTCGACCTGCGGCATCTCCGGCGTGCCCTGCTTCTGCTTGAAGCGCAGGGCAATTTCGACGTTGCGGGCGAGTTCGGGGCTGCGGTTGGGGTTGGCGTGGTTCATCTTAAAAATATAATAAAATCAATTACTTAAATTTAATTCGCGTTCAATACGCTTAATCTGTGAAATCTGTCGCGCAAGCCCTATCTGGGTTAGCGATGTATGCGGCCTGCATCTGACTCTGAAATCTATAGGAACCCAATAATGCGGTACCTCAGTTAACAGATAACAAATTCTGTTGACGTAGTGGAAACCGGTGGCGATCCAATAATCGTCACAACTCCCGTCCTCCACTACTGTCCACAAATGATTCCGATCCGAGGTCATGACCAGTTCCAAATCGCTGCCGAATGTTTCCAAACCATGACCACCCCAAATGTTATGCGCAGACTTGGGATGACGATATGGTTTGTAGTACTCGCAGAAAGTATCCTCATGCAAAATTCGCCAATCACTTTTGCCAAAAATCACTTTCTGGTTGCCTATTAACGAGTTGCCGATTTTTTTACTCATGAAAAACGCGCCTGAAAAACCATGGGGTCCAGTTTGCAATAATCTTCTACTGGCCCCTGAAATGAGAAAACCTTCGGATCCTTGCGGAAGTCAAAAAGTCGGTAGATGTGAAAACGCTCAACCTCCGCCTTGGAGAGCCCAATCTCATTCCGAGTAATAAAAAATGGTGTCTCTTTGCCGAAAGACGTGGTTTTTACTTCGATAAATCTTTCGCGGCCGGTCACATCGTAGGAGAGCACATCAAACCCAAGTCCGTCCCCCTTCGTAACCGATACGTGTTCAACCTTGCCAGCCAATTTTTCCGCGCCCAAGATCGACAATCGCCATTGTTCGTATTGAACAATGAATTCCTCACCCGCCAGACCGAGAGACGAATTACGAGACTCTCGATCAATATAATCCCGCTTCACTACGCTTTTCGCGAACCCAGCTTGGTACGCCGGAATTTTCTCTTTAACAGATTGAGCCAGCTTGGGCGCGTCAACCATCAAATTCGCGAAATCGCTGATCTTGGGCACTGCGGCCGGCATCTGAACAGCAGCTAACGCCGCCTGATCAAACATTGGGCTATTTTTCAGGCGGTCCTCGACGACCTCCAGCAACAACGCCTGATAATTACCTAACGGCTTGTAGCCTGTAATCCACGGACAATGGAGTCCGATAAGAATTGCACTAATATTTTGATGTTTTCGCTCAATCGAACCGTCGGAGCGATTATTGAGCAACTTTTGAAGTCGGCGACGATGCTCGGTTTTGTTGTATTGCTGCCCGGTTAGCTGCAAGGTCAGCATATCGAGATAATCAGCAACTATCGCCTCAACCTCTTCGCGACTCCAAGAGCTACTCATCGTGCACACCCATGGGATGTAGTTGGACCACAGTGTATTCTGTGATTGTAACGGCGTGAAGCCACACATCGCACAATCTGACACGTATGACGTCAAGCAGGAAAAATACCTTTGGGAACCATAAAATCCACAACCCCATAAAAAACGGGAGCCTCAGCTCCCGTTTTTATATACCCGGCGCCCGCAGGCGCCGCGATCACACCACTCGACTGCGCCGCCGACGTGCAACAAACCCCATCAGGCTGACGCCGGCCATCATCAGTGCCCAGGTTTCGGGTTCCGGCACCGGCGCGGCAACGGTTTTGACATTCGTGAAGTTCGCACCCTGCAGGCCGCTGAAATCAAAGGCCAGCGCGGTGTCGTAGGCTTCGTCGCCCCAGTTGATCACGCCGAACTCGAGGTAATACGAACCGCTGCTGGCGAAGGTGTAGGCGGAATTGATCCAGCCCGACGGTCCGCAGGTGTTGGCGTCGGTCCAGCAGTAGCCGCTGGAAAAACCGAGCGGTGACCATTCAGTGCTCGACACGTTGAAGCCGATCGAATCACCGTCATTGAGCACGGCATCCAGTTCCGTCGGCAGGCTGTTGTCGACCTGGCGTTTGAGCACGTCACCCGGAACAACGCTGCCGCGTGCGGAGTTTTCGCTGCGCGCGGTGAACAGCCAGGCTGCGGTTTCGTTGCTGCCGGCCGTGACCAGCCGCGCCCATGCATAGTCGTTGTAGCCACGACCGTCGGTCGATACGTAGTTGAAATGCAGTGTCAGTGTGTTGTTGGCCAGTGCACTGAATGCGCTGGAAACGATTCTTGATCCGTTGGTCTGGTTTTCAGTGCCCTTGCCTTCGTCGCGCAACAGCAGCGGCGATGTGCCATATACGCCGCCAGCGGTGGTGACATAACCGAATTGTGTGTTGCCGGTCGGTGAATCGGGCACGGTGCCATCACCGGAAATGATGCCAGCAGCGCCGGTGGCGGTCCACGAGGTATCGGCGATTGAGGTGGATGCGGCTTGTGCAGCACCCGCAACCAGCGAGCTTGCAATGAGCAAGGCAAAAAAAGCGTTGAGACGATTTGTCATGAATGGATTCATTTCTGTTGGTGTTGAATTTCAGGTTTCACGGTTACGCCGCCGACGTGCGACAAATCCCATCAGGCTGACGCCGGCCATCATCAGCGCCCAGGTCTCGGGTTCCGGTACCGGCGCGGCAACCGCGTTTTCGAGCACGGCGACATTGCCGAAGCTCGACCGCTGCAATCCGACGAAATCGAAGGCCAGTGCCGAATCAAAAATCTCGTCGCCCCAATTGATGACGCCGAACTCGAGGTAATAGGAGCCGGCATTCGCAAAGGTGTATTCCGACTTGACCCAACCGGTTGAACCGCAACCGCTTCCGCTATCCCAACACCAGCCGTAGGAGCCGTTGATACCGTTATCGGCCAGTCCCAACGGCGCCCAGTTGGTGTTGCTGCCGCCTGGCATCCCAACGACAGGATTGCCGTCATTGAGCACGGCGCCCAGTTGGCGATTCGGATCGTGACTGTCCAGATCCTTGAAATTGACCTGCTCCGAAAGAACCTTGCCGGGCACATAATCGCCGCTGCCATCACCGTCCGGCGCATTGGCACTGCGCGCCGTAAACAACCATGCTGCAGTCTGGTTGGTGGAAGTCGACACCACGCGCGCCCAGGCATAGTCGTCATAACCACGGCCATCGGTGGTGACGTAATTGAAATGCAGGGTCAGCTTGTCACTGGCCAGTGCGCTGAACGAAGACGAAACGACCTTCGAACCATTGGTCTGGTTGAATCCAAACTCACTGTCGTTCAAGGACAGCGGTGAAACGCCGGTCACGCCGCCGGAGGTCGTTACAAAACCGAATGTTGAATTTCCGGTCAGCGATGAACCGAGCATCATGTCATCAGGTGACCCTTGATAGTTGCCGGCGATCAGGCCTGTTGCCCCGGTCGAACTCCAGGTTGCAGCAGCAACCGAAACGTCCGCGGCCAAGGCGACTGCCGGCGCCATTGCAGCAATGGCATGAAGGGTAATCAAGGTTAACCAGTAACGCTTTTTCATGAATGCCAATTCCTTGTTCAATCGGGGCCATGCACGGCTGTCCAGGCAGGGCCAATCTGGAGGCGCGGCGGAAAAGTACAGCGGTGCCGGATGGCCAATACATCGCAAACCCCGTACCAGGAGGGAGAAATTTACAAGTGATTGATTATTAATATTTTTTAAAATGCCGATTCAGCTATGGGCTGTATCGGCAGGGGCAAATCCCCCAATTGGGTGGGGGTGCTTGCCCAGCGCAGGGTCAGACTTTGCGCGACTTCATGCTGCGTGTGAGCAGGCCGCCACAGAGCATCAGTCCGCCGAGCAGCCAGAACACGCCGGACACGCCCAGCACCGCGCCGATTGCGCCGAAAGCCATTGGCCCGCTCATACGCACGGTGTTGTTGACGGTGAGGCGGATACCCAGCGTCTGGCCCGAGCGGCCATCAGCGGAGTTGGCGAACATCATGATCACGGTCAGCGGAATGCCGATACCCATGCCGAGTCCGAACAGGAAGGCAATGGCGCCCAGCACATAAGCGTTGGTCGAGAACGGCACCAGCACAAAACCGATTGCGCCGGTCACGAACACCCACAGCAGCAGTTTGTCACCGGGATAACGTTCGGCCAGCCGCGCGAGGAAATTTCGTACGATGAATGCGGCAATCGCCAGCGTCGCCAGCACACCACCGATCGCCGAAGCCGACAGACCGATGGCGTGGCCGTGGATGGGCACATAAAACTGGAACAGGTCGTAACCGAGTTGCACCAGTCCGCCGGTGACCAGCATGACAACGACGCTGCGGTCCAGCCAGCTTCGCGTCGAAACCACGCCCTTGCTGCCGCCACGCGCCGGCGGCAGGCTGCGGCCCAGCGTCAGCAACAGCACAATCACCACCACCGATAATGCTGCAGTGACCAGACAGGCCCAGCCATACCCGAGGTGGTCAATCGACAGACCGGCGATCAAGGGGCCGAAAAAACTGGTGGTCGCGCCGATCATGCTGAAGTTGGCGAAATTGCGCGCGCGTTTCTCGGGTGAGCTCAGGTTGCCGATCAGGTTCTGCAACGTCACATGGAAAAACGACAGCGCGAGCCCGTTGAGCGCAGCGGCGGCATAAAACACCGGCAGCACCGGAATGAAGTACATCAACAACAGCGACACCGCAGCGCAGACCGCTGCAAACAGCAGCAGCTTGCGCGCCGCTTTGCGATCGGCGAGTCCGCCAACCACCCACGACAGCAATACCGGGAACAGGAACAGCAGGCCGCCGATCAGGCCGACTTCAGTGGCCGATGCGCCGAGGTGCAGCGCATACAACGTCAGCAACACCCGCATCGAGTTGTTGCCGGTGAAGTTGAAAAACGTCAGCGCGAGAGTGAGGTATAGGGGACGCACGGCGGAATATGCCGCAGGCTTTGCGGCCGGCGGCATGGGGTGGCTCAGGGATGGGCAGTTATATCACGCTGTTGCCGTGGCTGGTACCAAAACGCAATCAACCCCCCCTGTTGGTGCATTGCCTTATATAGCAAATTTGATATAATTCAGCAGTGAACTGGAGCATTGATTTCTACAACAACGCACTGCAGGAGGAAATCCTGCGCATGCCAGCCGGATTCGTGGCCCGGTTTCTGCGTTACGCCGAGCGCATGGAGATTTACGGGCCCGATCTCGGAATGCCGCACACCCGTGCCATGCGCGACGGTCTATTCGAACTGCGGCTGAGGTCAGGCGAAGGCATTGCCCGGGTTTTTTACTGCACACTGGCCGGACAACGGATCGTCATGCTGCATCAATTCGTCAAAAAATCCGACAAAACTCCCGCCCGGGAACTGGATACCGCGCGCAAACGCATGAAGGAGATCAAACATGGCTAAAACACTCAAGGCCTTCAAGGCGAGGGCCCTTTCGCGACCAGATGTGCAGCGCGAATATGACCGGCTGTCCGACGAGTTCGCCTTTCTGGATGAAATCCTGAAAGCGCGCGCCGAATCCGGCTTGAGCCAGGCTGAAGTAGCCGCAAGGATCGGCACAACGCAATCCGCAGTGGCACGACTGGAGTCGGCGGGCAGCGGCCATTCGCCCTCGATCACCACACTGCAGCGCTACGCCTCAGCCTTGGGATACAAGGTGCAGGTGCGACTGGTCAAGGACAGTGCCTCAGCCGGCAAAACGCCGCGCCCGCGCGCTCGCGTATTGCGTACCGGCTGACGGCAGCAGCAGTCTATTTCTTCGCCGTTGGCCGCGAAGCATTGTTGAATGTGAAATTGTCGTAAGACATTTCGGCAACACGGAACCACAGGAACTGGTCAGCGCGGAATTTCAGCCACTGGCTGTAGATGCGTTTGAAATGCGGGCTCTTTTTCGCCGCTTCGTCGTAAATCTCGAACGCGGCCTTCTGCGCCGCTTCCATGATCGGCTTCGGGAACTGGCGCAGCTGCGTGCCGCTGCCGACCAGCTTCTTCAGCGCTTCCGGATTTTTGGCGTCGTAGCTCGCGAGCATGTGCACGTTGGCTTCCGCACAGGCCGATTCAAAAATCGATTTGTAGGCCTTGGGCAGTGATTCCCACTGCTTCAGGTTGACCACGGTCGAGAGCTGCGGCCCGCCTTCCCACCAGCCGGGGTAGTAATAATATTTGGCGACCTTGTTGATGCCGATTTTCTCGTCATCGTACGGGCCGACCCATTCAGCAGCGTCGATGGTGCCGCGTTCCAGCGCCTGATAGATTTCACCGCCGGCGATCTGCTGGCCGACAACACCGAGTTTCGCCATGACCTGACCGGCGAGACCGCTGACGCGCATCTTCAGGCCCTTGAGGTCAGACAGCGATTTGATTTCCTTGCGGTACCAGCCACCCATCTGCACGCCGGTGTTGCCGGTGGGAAACTGCACGCAGCCGTAATCCTTGAACAGGTCTGCCACCGCCTGCAAGCCGCCGCCGTAATACATCCACGCATTCTGCTGGCGTGCATTGAGCCCGAACGGGACTGCGGTCGCAAACGCAAACGCGGGGTCCTTGCCGATGTAGTAGTAAGGTGCGGTGTGGCCGCATTGCACGGTACCGTTCTGCACGGCATCGAGCACCTGCAGGCCGGGGACGATTTCACCGGCGGCAAACACGCGTATCTGGAATTTGCCGTCCGTGCCTTCGGACACGCGCCGCGACAGGATTTCGGCAGCGCCGTACAGCGTGTCGAGATTTTTCGGGAAGCTCGACGCGAGCCGCCACTGGATCACCGGCTGTGCGTGAACGATGGCGGGCGCAGCCACCGTGCCTGCGGCCAATCCAAGGCCAGCTTTTTTCAGGAATGACCGTCGTTGCATACCGCCTCCGATTACAAATATTTGATTATTGACAGTTTTTATGTTCCGGCGAGAGTCATGCCCTCAACCAGTACCGAGCCGCACTGGCGCGAACTGCGATGCGATACATCGTTGCCGATGGCGACGATGTTCTTGAACATGGTTTTCAGGTTACCGGCAATGGTGATCTCCTGCACCGGATAGGCGATCGCACCGTCTTCCACCCAGAAACCCGCGGCGCCGCGCGAGTAATCGCCGGTCACCGCATTGACGCCCTGCCCCATCAGTTCAGTGACCAGAAGTCCGCGACCCATTTTTTTGAGCAGCGCCGCGAAATCCTCGCCGGTGTCTTTCATGATCAGGTTGTGATTGCCGCCGGCATTGCCGGTGGTCTGCATGCCGAGCTTGCGTGCGGAGTAACTGGCGAGGAAGTAACCCTGCACCACGCCATCCTTGACGATATCGCGCGCCTGCGTCGCCACACCTTCTTCATCAAACGCGCCGCTGGCGAGCCCTTTCGGAATCAGCGGCAGGTCGGTCATTTGCACGATGGGTGCAAACACCGTCTTGCCCAGGCTGTCGAGCAGGAAGGAGGATTTGCGATAGAGGCTGCCGCCGGAAACCGCCGATACAAAATGTCCCATCAGGCTGGACGCCACGCCGGATTCGTACAGCACCGGTACCTGCTCGGTGGGCACCTTGCGTGCCTTCAGCCGCGCCACCGCTCGCTGCCCGGCCTTGCGACCGATGACATCCGGTGTCGGCAGGTCAGCGGGGTCGCGCGAGGTTTCATACCAGTCGTCACGCTGCATGCCGTCGCCCTTGCCGGCGATCAGCGCACACCACATGCTGTGGCGTGAACTCGGATAACCGGCAAGAAATCCGTTGGTGTTGCCGTAGATGAAATGCGACTGCTGCGTCGATACCGTCGCGCCTTCGGAATTGGTGATTTTTTTATCCACCGCAAAACCGGCAGCCTCGCAGGCCTGCGCCATTTCGATGGCACGTTCGACCGGCATGTCCCAGGGGTGAATCAGGTCGAGGTCGGGAAATTCGCGCGCGAGACGATCCGGGTCGGCGAGACCGGCGCAATCATCTGTCGCGGTGTACCGCGCAATCGCCAATGCGGCATCGACGGTGTCGCGCAGCGCCTGCGGCGACAGGTCCGAGCTCGAAGCATGGCCGCGCTGCTTGCCGATGTAGACCGTAACGCCGATGCCCTTGTCGCGGTTGTATTCGATGGTTTCAACTTCACCCTGGCGCGCCGTTACCGTCTGGCCGAAGCCTTCGCTGACTTCAGCGTCTGCGGCAGTGGCGCCGCGGGATTTGGCATGGGTCAGCGCGTCAGTTACAAGCTGCTTGAGCGTATCGTCGGTATAGGAGAACGGATTGGAGGCCATGATTTTTGCGGGGCGCAGGGACCGGCCCTGCAGGAAAGGGCGTTATCATAACAGCTTCAATTTTTTACCTGACTGTTGCGGAAGACCCCCTGGTGGAAGACACCCCTGATTTCGACGATCTGCCCAGTAAAAGCCAGCGCAAGCGCGATATGGATGCGTTGCAGGATATCGGCGCAGAACTGACCGAACTGAACGCGCAGCAACTCGACAGCATCGAACTGCCCGAGAGCCTGCGCGAGGCCGTGCTCGAGGCCCGCGCCATGAAACACAACGAGGCGCGGCGCCGCCAGGTGCAGTACATCGGCAAGCTGATGCGCCAGGTTGACCCGGCGCCGATCCGCGCCAAACTCGACGGCTTCCTGTCGGTATCCGCTGAACACACAGCGCAGTTGCACCACATCGAACGCTGGCGTGAACGGCTGCTGGCTGATCCGAAATCGGTCGCGGAGTTCATCGCCGCCTACCCCGAGGCCGACAGCCAGCAACTGCGCACGCTGCTGCGCAATACCGCGGATGAACGCGCCCGCGCCAAACCGCCCAAACATTTCCGCGCGCTGTTCCAGATGATCCGCGGCTTGGTGGAAGAACGTAACCGTCTGAATGCAGCCACCAAAACCCCGACCGACGCTGCGGATCGCGCATCGGATCACGCTTCTGATCATTAAGGCACTCGATATAATCCGCGCCATGGAAAATTCCGCAGAACAACTCATTATCGGTCTGGTTTCGATCAGCGACCGTGCGTCACAGGGCGTCTACAAGGATGAAGGCATCCCCGCTCTGGAGGGCTGGTTCAAACAGGCCCTCAGCGCGCCGCAATGGCGCACCGTCACCCGTCTCATTCCTGACGAACGCCCGGTCATTGAAGAAACACTGAAGGAACTAGTCGACCAGGAAGGCTGCCATCTGGTACTCACCACCGGCGGCACCGGTCCGGCTTTGCGCGATGTCACACCCGAGGCCACGCTCGCCGTCGGCGACAAGGAAATGCCGGGCTTCGGTGAACAAATGCGCCAGGTCAGCCTCAAGTTTGTGCCAACAGCGATCCTGTCGCGGCAGGTCGCCGTGATCCGCAAACAGGCGCTGATCATCAACCTGCCCGGCCAGCCGAAAGCCATCAAGGAAACGCTGGAAGGCCTGAAGGATGAATCCGGCAAACCCGTGGTGCACGGCATATTCGCCGCGGTGCCCTACTGCATCGACCTGATCGGCGGGCCGTATATCGAAACCAACGACGCCGTGTGCAAGGCCTTCCGGCCGAAATCGGCGATACGGCCGAAGCGGTAATTGGTGGCTGGTGGCTAGTGGCTGGTAATTGGACCAGAACCGGAAACACCATCCCCCATCAACCATTTCCACTTACCAATCACCAATCACCAGCCACCAGCCACCAGCCACCAAAAATGACCCAACTCCTCGAAACCATCGAACTCGAAACCACACCGAACCCGACAGCAGCCGTCATCTGGATGCACGGCCTCGGCGCCGACGGCAACGATTTCGTGCCCATCGTCAACGAACTCGATCTCGCCGGTGCGCCGGGCATCCGTTTCATTTTCCCGCACGCGCCGACACGCCCGGTGACCATCAACAACGGTTATGTGATGCGCGCCTGGTATGACATCTCCTTCGGCGACCTCGAAGGCAACACGCGCAAGGCCGATGAAAAAGGTGTGCGTGAGTCACAGGCGCAGATCGGCCAGCTGATTGCGCGCGAGAACAGCCGCGGCATCGCTGCGGCGAAAATCGTGCTCGCCGGTTTTTCGCAGGGCGGCGCGGTCGCGCTGCAGACCGGCCTGCGTTACCCGGAACAACTCGCCGGTGTGATGGCGCTGTCGACCTATCTGCCGCTCGCCGAAAGCTTCGCCGCGGAAGCCGCGCCGGCCAATGCAAAAACGGCCGTTTTCATGGCGCACGGCACGCATGATCCGGTGGTACCGTATGCGATGGGCAACAACTCGCATGAGCTGCTGAAAAAAGCGGGCTACGCCGTGCAATGGCACGAATATCCAATGCAGCACTCGGTGTGCCTGGAGGAAGTGGCCGACATCGGCCGCTGGCTGACCGGCGTTCTGCGCTGACATCACCACAACAGGGGGAACCATGAACAAAATTGCCTTCACGCTGGGCGCACTGACCTGCGCCCTTTCCATCGCAGCACAGGCCGCGGAACCGGCCGCCTACCCGAACCGCCCGGTGCGCTTCATCGTGCCCTTCGGCGCAGGCAGCGCCACCGATGTCGTTGCACGTACCGTTGGCCAGAACCTGTCCGAGGCACTGGGTCAGGCCATCGTTGTCGATAATCGGGCTGGCGCCAATGGCACCATCGGCGCCGAACTCGCGGCGAAGTCGCCGAAAGACGGCTACACGATCCTGATGAGCACCAACACGCCCAGCGCCGCCGCGCCGAGCCTGATGAAAAAGATCAATTACGACCCGGTGAAGGATTTCGCACCGATCGCCCGCGTCGGCACCATCGCCTTCGTGCTGGTGACCAACCCGTCGCTGCCGGTAAAGAACATGCCGGAGCTGATCGCGCTGGCGAAAAAACAGCCGGGCAAACTGACTGCAGGCTCGGGCAGCGCCGGCAGCCTGGTGCCGATATTCATGCTGCAGCAGATGGCCGGCATCGAACTGACCCACGTGCCCTACAAGAGCATTCCGCCGGCGCTCACCGACGTGATCAGCGGCCAGATCAACATGGTTTACGCCGACATGGTGAATGGCGCGCCGCAGGTCAAATCCGGCAAGCTGCGCGGTCTGGGCGTGACCTCGCGCAAACGCGATCCGCTGCTGCCCGAGGTCCAGGCCATCGCCGAAACGGTGAAGGACTTCGAACTGATCGCATGGTTCGCGATGTTCGCACCCGCCGGCACGCCGCAACCCGTCATCGACCGGCTCTCAAACGAGTCCGCAAAAATCCTCGCCCGCAAAGACGTGCGCGAACGCTTTGCAGTACTCGGCATCCAGGTTGATCCGATGAAACCGGCGGAACTGGGCAAGTTCCAGAAAAGCGAACTGGAAAAATGGGCGAGGCTGGCGAAAGCCGCGAACATCATCCCCGAGTAAATCCGCTTCATCCGGAAACAAAAAAAGGCGCTGACCAGGCGCCTTTTTTTGCGCCCGGACAGCGCCCTTTCGCGATTGCCGGGCAACCGCTCAGAAAGAGAAGTTCACCTTCGGCTTGACCGTGATGTCGGTATTGAACGTCACTTTGGGCTGCGGCGCGGTCTCGCGCACAAAAATATCGTACAGCAGCAACCAGCGTTTCGTGCCGGGGTCTCCGACCGGTTCGACGCCATGGAATGAATTGTTGGTCTTGAAGAAGGCAAACATCGAATTCGGCAAAAACGGATTCGTATGCAGGCGCGAGAAATGTTCACGCGGGTAATGCGGTCCGCCGGGACAGGTGAAATTCGGATCATTGGGCAGGTAGAGGGAGGTGCCCATGTGTTTCTGGGATTCATCCGCCGGCAGGTAAAACAGCATGGTCACCACCTTGCGGGGGGCATCCGTATGCGGTCCGAGCTTGTAGTTGGTGATGTCCTGCACCAGCAGCGCTTCCGAGTAGAACTCGATGTCGGTGCGTCCGGCGAAACGCTGCTCGATGAAAGGCTTGAATTTCTGGAAAATCAGCGTGCCGAAATTGCCCTTGATGACCAGCCATTCATGGACGGCGCGCCAGAATGCGAGTTTGTCTTCCGGCAGGCCGGCATTGTCGATATTGCCGATGTCGAGCACGAAACGCTCGTCGTAGCCCTTGAGCCCGCGCGCTTTTTCGATGGGAATCATCGCCTGCGGATCGGGCAGGTTCTTCTGGATCTGCTGATAGAAATCCGCCGGAAAGACATCCCGCTCGTAGAAATGCGGATACGGAAACATCTTGAAAGGCACGTTCGCGGCCTTGTAGGCCAGATGCAGTTCAGCGTCTAAAAACATGCTCTGCGACTCCCTTGAATGTGCCGTCCTTGCGTTCGGCGCGCTGCACCTGCGCAGGATCATGCATGAAACCCATGGCATTCAGCTCCCGCACCATGTCCATGTGGTCCTTGAGGTTCTGGTTGGTTTCGATCAGCAGGGAACGCATTTCCGGACGCGCCAGCGTCCTGCGCGCGCCCGCGATCACCTTGGGCTCGAAACCGTCGACGTCGATCTTGATATGGTTCGGCACGGGAATTGCGCCGCTGTCGACAAGATCATCCAGCGCGCTGGCCGAACAACCCTGCACGAAAACGGCGTTCAGCGGCTTGTGTTCGAAATCCAGCGCCTCGCCGACGGAATGACAGGAACCGCCGACGCGCATATCGGCCATATGCAGGTCAAACAGGCCGGATTTGTCCGACAGCCCCATGCAATAGGCCTTGACCAGCCCCTGCAGACCGTTGAGCTGGATATTGCGGTTGAGCAGCGCGTAATTCTGCGATTCCGGCTCGAAGGCGTAAACGCGGGTTTTGCGCGTAGCCGCCGCCCAGATCGTGTACATGCCGACATTGGCGCCGCAGTCCACCAGCACCTCGTCCGGCTTGAAGGTGGCCACCCATTCCAGGGTCCATGGCTCCTTGGTGTAAATCGATTCAACACGCCAGCGCGTCATCTGGCTGGGGGTCGCAAAGGTCATCGCGACCCCCTCATGCACCACTTCGCAGCGCGGGTTGAGGCGTTCGTACTCTTCCAGGGTCAGGCTCATGGTCGGATCGGCTTGTCGGCGGTTTGTGCGGGATCGGAAGGTTTGCCGCGGATTTTATACCAAGGCGCGGCGCCGCCCGCCGACAGGCTGGCCGTGAGCGGTCAATCTTGTACAATCCGCGGCAGTCCACAGGGAGCATGCGCTTGACTCAACCACTCGATAACGTACGCATCATCGATCTCAGTTCGGTCGTGATGGGGCCTTTTGCCACACAACTGCTGGGTGACCTCGGCGCCGACATCATCAAGGTCGAAGCGCCGGACGGCGACATCCTGCGCCACATCGCGCCGATGCGACACAAAGCCATGGGCCATATCTTCCTGCACCACAACCGCAACAAGCGCTCGATCGTGCTCGACCTGAAAAAGCCAGACGGGCTGGCGGCGCTCCAGAAACTGATCAAGACCGCGGACGTGCTGTTCTACAACGTGCGGCCGCAAGCGATGAAACGATTGAAGCTGTCGTACGAGGAAGTTGCGGCGATCAATCCGCAGATCATCTACGTTGGCGCTTATGGTTTCAGCCAGCGAGGACCGTACGCCGCGCAACCGGCCTACGACGACCTGATCCAGGGCATGTCGGCGATGCCGGCGCTGTTCCATGAAGCCGGTGCGTCGTCACCGCGATACGCGCCACTGGCAATTGCCGACCGCATCACCGGCCTCGCCGCTGTCAACGCCATCACCACTGCGCTGTTCGCTCGCAGCCGCACAGGCAAGGGCCAGTCGGTCGAAGTGCCGATGTTCGAGACCGTGACGCAGATGGTGCTCGCCGACCACATGGGCGGTTTCACCTTCGATCCGCCGGAAGGCCCTTATGGCTATGCGCGCATGCTCGCCCATGATCGTGCGCCCTACAAAACCAAAGACGGCTATATGTGCGTGCTGATCTACAACGACAAGCACTGGCGCGCCTTTTTCAAGCTGATTGGCCAGGAAGCGATGTTTGAATCCGACCCGCGTTTCGGCAGCCATGAAGCGCGTTCGCGAAACATCGCCGAGGTTTACGCCTTTGCCGCCGAGCAGTTGAAACTGCGCACCAACGCGGAGTGGGAACAATTGCTGCGTGAGGCCGACATCCCGTCAGCGCCGATGAAATCGGTCGGTGACGTACTCAATGATCCTCATCTGGCAGCTACCGGCTTCTTCAAGGAGTCCGAACACCCCAGCGAAGGCCGCTTGCGGGAAATGACGCTGGCCAGCCATTGGTCGGGCGCCGATGAGATGCCGCACCGCCCGGCGCCACGTCTCGGAGAACACAGTGCGGAGATCCTGCGCGAAGCCGGTTACGCTGATGCGGAAATCCAGGCACTGGCCGCAGGTGGCGCCACAAAACTCGCTTGATCCGGCACCTGAGCAGACCCGAAGCAACATGAAAAACGGCGTGCCCCGGACAGGGCACGCCGTTGTTGTTGAGGCCGCGGCTATCAGTATGCGAGCTTCAGCTTGTCGAGCTGTTCCTTGGTGATCGCCGGCACATTGCCGCGCGCGGCCCAGCGGTTGAGGTTCCAGCCGCCTTCACCCAGCCAGGCCTTGAACAGCGCCAGATTCTTCTGCCGTTCCTGATCGTCGCCGCCGAGGTAGCGATACATATTGCCGGGTTTGCCGCCGGGACTGGCCTTGCCGTCATCCAGACGGCGCTGGATGGCGCCGGTCTCGGGGTAAGCAATATGGGTGATCAGCAAGGGATAGGAATCCATGCGCGGCCCGATCTTTTCCTTGGTGAACTTCTCTTCCTGCTTCTTGAATTCTTTGAACAGCGGCGAGCCGTCGCCATGGCATTCGGAACAGAATTCCTTGAACACAGGCGCGATGTCCTTGGAATAGGTCACGCTCTGCGCGAATGCGGGAACCGCGAATGCAGACGCAAGCGCTAATGCGGGAATAATTTTCTTCAGCATGGCTTTCTCCTAGTAATCATTGTTTTTGGTAGCCCGGAAACCATCGCAACAAACGGTGAACGGATGGCTCCAACGCGAAACCATTGTCAATGAAGTGACTGAGAAGAAATTTGATGCAACGCAAGTTACAGCCAATCAGACATGAAACTACCGAGGATTCTTTTAATTTACCAATAAAATCAAATACTTGATAACATTGATCCCTGCGCTTCGCAACTTCAACTCGACCGCTGCATCACTTTGAACAGGGCCCAGTCGAAATCCTCCCCGCCTTCGGCAAGACGCGAAGGCATCAGCAGGTACGGTTTGCCGTTCACCATCATGTCGAGGCTGTCGCGCGAATTGTAGATGCCCTCGCGCAGCACAAGACCCACTTCGCCATTTTTGTCCGGCGTTGTTGCCAGCAGCAGCGCCGAATCGGTGGGCTCGGCGGGCGCGGATGCAAACGCACCACCGGACTTGCCGATGCGAACGGGAATGGCGATCTTTGACAGCGACTGGATGCCGACGCGGCGCTGCTGGTGTTCATCACGCGTCACGCGGCGAATAATGCCGATGCCCCAGTGTTTGGAAGTTTCGGTTTTCACGCCGATCAGCGCACCAACCCGCACCCAATCGCTTTTTGCCGCCGGAATGATCGCGCCGTAGCCGCCGTCGCTGACGTTTTCAACAATCCAGCTTTCAGCGGAATGTTCGGCCGCCGCCGGATCGCTGAAATCGAGTTCGTCGCTGTTCGCGGGATCCAGAGTGCGCAGGATTTCCACCATGCCGTGCAGCACAGTCATCCGTGTCGCGGTCTGCCGGCGCTGGGTGTTGCGCGCCGGTGCATCATCGGACCAGTAAGAGATGAGGTGGCGCAACACCGGCAGTACAGCATCCTTTCCGTAAACGCCGCCGAGATGCACGTCCGAAGGAATCGCACCGGTCTCGGTGACGATGGATTCGACACGCTTCAGTTGCGCGAACGCATCGCCTGCGCCGAAGTACCGCGAGGTGGGCGAGGATGGCGTCTTGTCATCGATCACGCGAAACGGCGGCTTGCCGCCGGCAATGTCAAAACAATAGCGGCAGCCGGGACCGGGCTCCCGGGCAATGCGGAATCCCGGTGAAAAATGCGCCACGGCACGCTCCGCCAGTTCCTGGCGCATGGGACTCAGTCCGTCCGTGGACGAGACGCAAAGCATCACTGCCTTGAGAAACTCCTGCTGCACCGAACCGCCGCCATGAGCGCCCGGATAAATCGCCACGGTATTCCCGGCAAAACCGATCGACTCGGCAAACTGATAGAGGCGGCCGATGTCGGACCACACGCGCGGGTCCACCGGTCCGTAGCGCACCAGCGCCCACTTCAATTGCAGCGTCAACGCCCGCAGCGTGCGTGTGACGATGATCGGCAGGTTCTTGCGAAATGCAGTGCCGCCGGTTTGCGTACTTTCGTAACGCGCCACACATTCGAGATAGGCCTCGCTCAGCGCTTTCCAGAACGTGAAGCTGCTGCTCCAAAGCCGGTTTTCCTGGAATTTCTGCTGCCGCGACGTGGCGAAATAATCCTGAGCCAGTTTGCGCTGATGGTTTTTGGCCGCCCCGTCGAGCAGATCAATGTTGTCGAACAACCGGTCGACCTTGAAGGCCTTGGTGTCGCGCAGGCTTTCCAGCCATTGCGTGATATCCGCCAGCGCCTTCAGTGGATCAGCGGGCAGTTCGGAAATGATTTCCCGGGTTTTTTTGGCATCGGCCATCGGATGGTCGACTTTCGAACCGGTCAGAAAGCTGAGCATTGCAATCCCCTGTTTTCACGCACCAGCCTCGACTGCTGCCGGTTTGATTGGATCAACATCACATTCAACCGCTGCTGGCGCCCTGCATCGCTGCCTGCCGTCCGCGTTGCGCATCAATACCGGCAAGCAGGAACAGCCCTGCAACAAAATAACTGCCGGTCAGCAGGATCGCAAGGCGGTGATCACCCCCGGTCAGCCACGACACAATGCCATAGGTCAGCGGACCGAGTATCGACGAACATTTGACCGCCAGCCCCCACAGACCGAAAAACTCCGCCTGCCGTCCCGGCGGACTGAGATAGGCAACCAGCGCGCGACCGGCCGACTGGCTCGAACCCAGACACAGACCGACGCAGTTGGCCGCTACCCAGAATACCGCGGCATCGGCTGCCCGCCACGCAATCAATACAGTAACAATCCAGCACAGCAGAATAATCCCGATCGCCCTGACGTGTCCCGCACGATCCTGCAGGTAACCAAACAGGAAGGCGCCGATCGCAGCCGTTACATTGACCACCAGAATCAGCATCAGCGTATCGCGCGTGGTAAAACCCATCGCCTGCTGCGCATAGATCGCCGCCAGCGCAATCACCGTCTGGATACCCGCCTGGTAAAACACCAGACACAACAGAAAACGCCGCAGGTCACGATACTGGTGTGCGGCACGAAGCGTCATGAGCAGATCGGCAAACACCGTGCGCAGGGATACCCACGCGCCAGCCTGCGGTTGTGCGCGTTCGCGCAGGAACAGAAATGCCGGAATGCTTGCCAACGCAAAAATCAGTGCTGTCAGCACCATGGTCACCGGAACAAACGACGTCGCCGGTGCTCCCTGTGCCTGGGCATGGGCCACATAAACGAGACACAGCCCCAGCGACACCAGACCGCCGAGATAACCCAGCGACCAGCCCCAGCCCGAAATCCGCCCCAGCGCTTCGCCGCGGGCGATCTCCGGCAGAAACGCCGCAATCAGGTTTTCACCGGAACCAAAAAAGAAATTCGACAGCACGATCAGTACGATGGCCGCAGCAACATCGCCGCGTCCGATGACCGACAACGCTGCCGTAAAGGCCACGCAGCCCAGCGTGGTCATCACCAGCAGCCGCTTTTTTGCCGCATGCGCATCGGCCCAGGCCCCCAGCAAAGGCGCCGTCAGCATGATCAGCGCGTACGACACTGCCAGTGCGGCAGTCCACGCAAACGTCGCCCACGGGGCATTGCCTGCAACTTCGGCAACAAAATAGGCACTGAACACCGCCGTGATGACCACGGTTGTGTAACCCGAATTGGCGAAGTCGTACATCGCCCAGGACCAGACCTCGCGCGGCCGTACGCCGGGTGCCAGTCCGCTGGGCCGTTGATCAGTCACTGACGGTGCGACCCGCGATCAAGAAACGTGAAGCACGCCGTCCGGCAGCAGCCGCCCGCAACAACCGGTACAGCCGTGCGCTGGTCCACCAGACCACTGCGCCAAAAAATACCGCCAGCAACATCAACAGCAGCTCCATGATCATTCTCCATAAATGCGCCTGCTTCATTAACAGCAACTCTTGTACCGGGCTCGCAAGACGATCAACGCGGCGGCCTGCCGGACAAACGGTCAGTTCAGACATCAAGACGTCGGAACCCGGACACTCCCGACGATTATCCGGCGTGAACTACTGCACAGCCAGTGACAACAATCGCGTCTCCAGCCGGAGACAAAAATAATGAAGCAGATCAGGGTGTTGGCAACGACACACCGGATGATGTCTGGGTTTGACGACAAATCCGTTTGATTATTGTCAAATAACTATTTGATTTTATTGAATAATTTATCTGGCATGCGATCTGCTCATTGAATGACAAGCCAATTGTTTAGCAAGGAGAAGGAATGCAGCGATACCCAAGAATATTACTGGTCGCCGTGATGTTGCTGCTGACCGCATGCTCCACCTCTCCCACCAACAAACAGGTCGGCGCGACTGCGGGCGCCGTGGTCGGCGGCGTGGTCGGCTCGGCACTGACCGGCGGCAGCACAGTAGGGACTGTCGCGGGTGCAGGCGCGGGCGCGGCGGTGGGCTACGAAATCGGTAAACGGATCAAGTAACAACGCCAGACTCCTCCGAGCAGGGCGCAAAGGCAAAGAACCCCTGTTTTACCCCGGCGCAAGCCGGGGTTTTTTTGACCCGCGCATTGACCCGTGCAGCGCCGCTCAACCGCTCACGCCGCGGTGGGTACCTTGCGCACCACGACCCGGTCACGGCCGCCGGTTTTGGCTTCGTACATCGCCGCATCCGCTTCACGAACCAGCAGTTCGCCGGATTGCGAGGCATCGGCACTGACGGCAACGCCGATGGAAATGGTGATCGCCCCCAGCGACTGCCCTTGATAGGTCACGGACAACTCGGAAATACGCACACGCAATTCACGCGCACGGAGCAAGGCAACCTCCTCGCTGGCTTCCGGCATGACCACCACAAACTCCTCACCGCCATGACGCGCGACGATGTCGGTGCCGCGCACCACGCGCCGTACGACCTGCGCAATAACCTGCAACACCATGTCGCCCGCTTCGTGGCCCCACCGATCGTTCAGAAGCTTGAAATGGTCAATGTCGAACAGCATCACCGCCATCGGCATGCGCTTGCGCCGTGCCCGCACGAGTTCAGCCTCCAGCGCGTTCCACAGATGGCGCCGGTTGTAGAGTCCTGTCAGTTCGTCAGTAATGGCCTGCGATCGCAGCCTCTCCAGCGCATCCTGCAGCTGCTTGTCCCTGTCCTGCAGTTCGCTGGCCATCTGGTCGAGCGCGACTCCGAGCTGATTCAACTCCTCCCGTCCTTCACCAAATCCGCTGCGGGCGCTGAAGTCGCCCGCCCGCACACGAGACGTCATGTCGAGCAGAACGCGGAAACGGCGGGTGAAAAAAATCTCGGCGCCATACCATGCCAGCAGCAACAGCAACACGGACATGATCACAACGATCATGATCGTCTTGTGCAGTATTTGATCGGCTTCGCCGTAGATCGCACTGATCGTAGTGCCGACCAACACCCGGATTTGCGGTGTTCCGTCCGGATTCACACCCACGCTGTCAAACGCATACAAACGTTCGCTACCGTCAAGGTCATTCGCACTGAACACCCCGCGGCGCAGTTGCATCAAGTTTTGCAGAACTTCCAGATTCGGAATTTTCTGCCCGACCCGGCCATGATGCGGCGGAAACTGCGCGAGCACTGCTCCAGCGTGATCCGTGATGGTCACCACCCGTTCAATACCCTCCGAAGAGAATCCGTTTCGAAGTTCGGACTGCTCGTCAAAAACGCCGAGATTCAGCGCCGCATAGGCAACTGCGATGACTTTTCCGGAGCCATCCAGCACCGGCTGCGCCAGATTGATGGCCGGCAATCCGGTAAATCGCCCGATCTGATAACCGCCAACTGCGAACTTGCCGCTGCTCATTGCGAGCTGGAAATAATCCCGATCTTTTACATTGACATTGAGTTCAACGGGCGCAGTGGTGGCATTACAGAAAATATCGCCGTTGGGCAAAATGATGCCCACCGTTCGATAGAGGCCGTGGACCTGCGCAGCTATTTTCCGGACCTGCCGGGCGCAGCTCGCCTTGTCCTTCAACAGATCGCTGATGTCCGCCGTGGCTGCGAACAACATCTGTCTGGCGCCTTCAATCATCTGTTCCGGACGTCTCGCCGTCAGACCGGCAATCAGCTGAAGATGCTGCCTTTCCGTCAATTCAGCCGCAGCGCGTTGCTGCAAGCCGTTGTAAACGGCAAGTACAAGGATCGGCAACGCCGAAAGCAGCACGAGCAGAACGATGCGGGTACGGGCGCTGAAATAGTTCAAGATGGACGTTGCGATTGGCGAGGCATGATTACCGATCCCCCTCGACCGGCTACGCCAAGACTATCAACCAGCAAAGGCCTAGTCCAGCAACCGTCCCCGGGTAGTTGACATACATCAAGCCGGCCGCGGCTCCAGCGGCGTCAACCCCGACAGCCCCAGCAGTTGTTCAAACCACGTGCCATGCGAAAAAAGGGCCGCCTCGCCCTGCGGCCGGCCGATGACCTGCAGACCCAGCGGCAGGCCGGAAGGCGTAAAACCGCCGGGAATCGCCAATACCGGACAGGCCGTCATCGTGACCGCGTATGTCAGCACCAGCCAGCCCATATAACCGGCGAAAGCCACACCGTCCCAGCTTTCGGGATAACGCAGATCGACATCGAATGGGGGGCACAAGGTCGCCGGGCAGATCAGCGCGTCGTATTGTTCAAAAAAGGCCGCGGCGCGACGGATGATTTCACCCTGCGCGATTTCCGCAGCCACCACATCGGTCAGTTTGAGGCCGAGGCCGAATTCGATGTTCTCGATGACTTCGGGTTTGAGCACATCTCTATATTGCGCAAGCAACGGCGCCACGCGGGCAATATAAACAGCGCCTCGCAATTTCAGGAAATTTTCACCGGCATCGCCAAGGTCGGGATGCGTTTCCACCACTTCGACGCCTGCTGCAGCCAGTTTTTCAGCAACATTCGTGATGCAGGCGCGCACATCGCCATCCACAACCGGCGCAATGCCCAGATCAGCACTGACCGCCACACGCCGCGGACGTTGCGGCTGTCCCGCGCATTGCGCAAACGACGGCAGCGGCTCATGCGGCGACAACGGGTCGCGCGCATCGAATCCGGCTTCGGCATCAAACATCAACGCCACGTCGGCCACGGTTCGCGCCATCGGCCCTTCGACCGACAGCGGATTGAAAGGCTGCTTCTGCAACCGCGCCACGCGTCCCGGACTCGGCCGCAGTCCGCTCACTGAACAAAAGGCAGCCGGCGTGCGTATGCTGCCGCCGAAGTCATTGCCGGTGGCCATCCACACCTGCCCCGCCGCCAGTGCTGCTGCGCTGCCGCCAGAAGAACCGCTGGCACTCATCCGCGTATTCCAGGGATTACGCGTCGCACCGAATACATCATTGAAGGTGTTGCCGCCGGCGGCGAATTCGGGAAGGTTGGTCTTGCCGACGATGATGGCGCCGTGGGCTTCCAGCCGCTGCACCACCGGATCGGAACCTGGCGCGATGCGGTGTTCGTAAACACGCGAACCGGAGGTGCAACGTACGCCTTCGACATCGGTGTTGTCCTTCACCGCAATCGGCAGGCCATGCAGAAAACCGGCGGCGCGGCCGGAGCGTGAGCTGCTCATCAACTGCCGCGCGCGGTCACGAGCACGATCAAAACACAAGGTCACCATCGCATTGATCTGCGGATTCGTTTCGGCAATACGCGCTTCGGCAGCGTCGAGCAGTTGCAGTGGAGAAACCTCGCCCCGCGCCAGTTTCGCGACGGCCTCGGTGGCAGTCCATTTTATGAATTCATGCATCGCCGCATTCCCGTCATTTGTGCGTATGGGCCCGGCAGTATAACGGCCGGAACTGCCGTGGACGTGATAGGCTTTCGCTCCCCGCATTTCCTACAAAAACAGTCCAGGAAGCTCTCCATGACGGCCAAATCCGCTACCCGCCCGCTGATGCAGACCGGCGCGCAAATTCTTGTCGATTCACTGATCACCCACGGCGCCAATCTCGGCTTCGGCGTGCCCGGTGAGTCCTATCTGGCGGTGCTCGACGCCATCCACGAGCGTGAAGACGAATTCAAATTCATCATCTGCCGCCAGGAAGGCGGCGTCACCAATATGGCCGATGCCTACGGCAAAATGACCGGGCAGCCGGGCATCGCTTTTGTGACGCGCGGACCGGGTGCCACCAACGCATCGATCGGCGTGCACACCGCTTTTCAAGACTCAACGCCGCTGATCCTGTTCATCGGCCAGGTCGGCAACGACGTTGTTGAGCGCGAAGCCTTCCAGGAAATCGATTTCCGCCGCATGTTCGGACCGATGTGCAAATGGGTCGCACAGATCGACCGCGCCGACCGCGTCGCGGAATACATCAGCCACGCTTTCCATGTCGCGACCTCGGGCCGTCCCGGCCCTGTGGTGCTGGCACTGCCCGAAGACATGCAAACGGATATGGCGCCGACCTCGAAGGCCGCGCGTTACCAGCGCGTCGCCGCGAACCCCGGCGAATTCGACATGCACAAGCTGCGCGATCTGCTGGGCAAAGCCAAGAAACCGCTGATGATGGTCGGTGGCGGCGGCTGGACCAAACAGGCCAGCGAAGACATCCTCGCCTTTGCCCGCGCCTTCAATCTGCCGGTGTGTGCTTCCTTCCGCTGTCAGGACCTGATCGACAACCGCGATCCGCATTACGTCGGCGACGTCGCCGTCGGCCTGAATCCGAAACTGGCCGAACGTATCAAGGCCTGTGACCTGATGCTGGTCGTCGGCGCCCGGCTCGGCGAATGGACTACCGCCAACTACACGCTGTTCGACATCCCCTGCACCACGCAGAAACTGGTGCATGTGCACGCCGGCGCCGAAGAACTCGGCCGCGTCTATCAGGGCACGCTACTGATCAACAGCGGCATGCCGGAATTCGCCGCCGCCGCGAAAAAACTCGCGCCGGTGAAACCGGCATGGGATGCATGGACCAAAGAGGCGCGCGCCGAACTCGAAGTCTGGCAGCAGCCGGTCAAGGTGCCGGGCAAACTCAACATGAGTGAAGTGATCGCCTTCCTGCGCAAACGCCTGCCGCCGGAGAGCATCATCACCAACGGCGCCGGCAACTTCGCGATCTGGGTCCATCGCTTCTATCCCTACCCCGGCTTCCGCACCCAGCTCGCCCCGACCAGCGGCGCGATGGGTTACGGCGTGCCGTCAGGTGTGGCCGCAAAAATTGTCTATCCGAAACGTCCGGTGATTTCCTTCTCCGGCGACGGCTGCTTCCTGATGAATGGCCAGGAACTGGCGACTGCCGCGCAATATGACGCCAAGGTGATTTTTATTGTCGTCAACAACGGCATGTTCGGCACCATCCGCATGCACCAGGAACGCAACTACCCCGGCAACGTCAGCGGCACGCAGCTGAAGAATCCCGACTTCGCCGCCCTCGCCCGCGCCTACGGCCTGCACGGCGAGATCGTCGAAAAGACGGAAGACTTCGATGCCGCCTTTGAACGCGCATGGTCGGCCAAGTCCGCTGCGCTGATCGAATGCCGCGTTGATCCGGATGCGATCACGCCGCGCACCACACTGTCGGCGATTCGTGCTGAAGCGAAGAAAAGCAAAAAAAGCTGAAAATCATTTACAGGATGGGCAGGATTTGCAGGATAAAAACCATACGGATTTTCCGCTTTTATCCTGATCATCCTGTCCATCCTGTTAATTTTTGTTCCCGTAGCTAAAGGTTTTTTATGGTTTTGTTCCTGAACGAAGACAACGTCAAAGAACTGATCACCATGCCGCTCGCGCTGGAGCAGGTCGAGCGTGCGCTGAAAGACCGCGCGCTCGGTCGCGCCACCGACCTGCCGCGTGCTCGCATCCAGACGCCCTTCGGCATCCAGCATGTGCTGCAGGCCTCTGCACCGGAACTGAACACCATCGGCTTCAAGTATTACTACACCGCCGGCAGCGGGCGGAAATCGTTTTACATCCACCTGCTCAATATGAAGACCGGTCTTCTTGAAGCCATTGTCGAAGCGGTATGGCTGGGCATGGTACGCACCGGCGCGGCCAGCGGGGTGGCTTCCAAAGCACTGGCCAATCCCGGCGCTTCGGTGCTGGCGCAGATCGGCGCCGGTTTTCAGGGCATGGGTCAACTGGAGGCCGTGGTCACCGCACTGAACATTCGCGAAGCGCGGGTTTACGCGCGGACCCGTGACAAACTCGAAGCCTGGTGCAAAAAGATGAGCGACAAACTGGGCATTCCGGTGATTCCCGCGGCATCCGGCCCGGAAGCCATCAACGGTGCGCATGTGGTCAACGTCATGACCAAATCCTCGACGCCAGTGATTGACGGCGACTGGCTGCAGCCGGGACAGCATGTCAATGCCGCGGGCTCCAATGCACTGTCACGGCGCGAGATCGACAGCAAGACCGTCGCGCGCAGCAAACTCATCACCGTCGATTCGCGCGGTACGGCACGCAATGAATGCGGCGACCTGCTGCCCGCGGTTGAAAACGGATTGCTCAGTTGGGATGTGCTGACAGAAATCGGCGACGTGCTGACCGGGAAGGCCCCGGGCCGCGCGGCGAAGGACGACATCACGCTATATGAATCACATGGCATGGGCATTCAGGACATCTACACCGCGGTGAAGCTTGTTGAACTGGCGCGGGCGCGCAAGATCGGCGTTGAACTGCCGATGTAAAACAACGATAACTATTTGTTTATATTGATAAATCATGACAATCTCAAATGAAGTGATCGGATTTGTCGGCATCGGTGCAATGGGCACGCCGATGGCGGGCAACCTCGCGCGCGCCGGCTACCGTGTGGTGGTATTCGATCTGGATACTGCACGCGCCGAAAAACTGGCGGGCGAACATGGCATCACCATGGCGATGGATCTTGCCGATCTCGGCGCTGCATCAACCATCATCATCACCATGCTGCCCGACGGCAAAGCCGTGCGTGCTGCGCTGTGCGGTGACAACGACAGTTTCAAAAACTGCGTTCTTGAACGCGCCAAACACAACACGCTGGTGATCGACATGAGCTCGTCGTCACCGATGGGCACGCGTGAACTCGGCGACGTCCTGACCCAGCGCGGGCTGCAGTTCATCGATGCGCCGGTCTCCAACGGCGTCAAAGGCGCGATTGCCGCAACGCTGTCGATCATGGTTGGTGGTGAGCGCGCCCTCTTCGACCGCGTCAAACCCATGCTCGAAAAAATGGGCAACCAGATTTATTACGCCGGCCCGCTGGGCGCCGGCCATGCGATCAAAGCGCTCAACAATTACGTCTCCGCCGCCGGACTGATCGCCGCCTGCGAAGCGATGCATGCCGGTGAGGCTTTCGGCATTGATCCGAACGTGGTCGTCGACATCATCAACACCTCCAGCGGCATGAACAACACCACGAAGAACAAGTGCAAACAGTACATGCTCTCCGGCGCCTACAACGCCGGCTTCTCCGCCGGCCTGATGGCCAAGGATGTGCGCACCGCGCTGGAAATCGCCGAGGCGATGCACACCTCGACCACCTTCGCCAAACCGACGGCGGACGTCTGGAACGCGATGGAGAAAAAACTCGGATTCATCGCCGACCACACCGAGATGCACCGCTTCCTGTCGAAGACGGATCGCTGAAGTCAGCATGGAACTCTGGCGCGGCGCGCATGATGCTGCCTGGGAAACCACGCAACAGGAACTCGCTCAAAGCTACCTGAGCGACGGCCTGCCGCTGGTGCCGCCGACGGCAGAGCGTGTCAATGCCATGCTCACCGCCAACCGCTACAAGTCGGACGAAGAAATCGCCATGGTCGCGCCGAGTTTTGCGATGGCTACTGCCGGTGATATCGCCATCTGCGCAGTGATGGCCGGCTGCAAACCCGAATATTTCCCAGTGCTCGTTGCCGCCGTCGATGCGCTGGCCGATCCGCAATTCAATCTGCTCGGCGTCGCCACAACCACCGGATCGGCAACACCGGTCTATATCGTCAGCGGTCCGATTGCCGCGCAACTCGGCATCAATGGCGCCGCCAACGCCCTCGGCTCCGGCCATCGCGCCAATGCCACCATCGGCCGTGCGATGGCGCTGATCCTGCAGAACGTCTGTGGCGCCAAACCCGGCGAACTCGACATGGCGACACTGGGCCAGCCCGCCAAATACGCCTGCTGTTTCGCTGAAATCACCGAAAACAATCCCTGGCCGCCGCTGCATGTGGAACGCGGTTTTGCCGCGGATACGAGTGTGGTCACCGTCGTCGGCATTGCCGGCACCGTCGAAGTGAATGACTCCGACAGCCAGACCGCTGCCGACATGGCGCAGACCTTCGCGCAATCGATGCTGATCGCCGGTGTCGCCGGCGGCTCCGGCCTGCTTGGCGGCGGCGAACCGTTATGTATCCTGCCGCCGGAATGGGTGGAACTGTTCCACCGAGAAGGCTGCGACAAAACAAAAACCAAGGCGGCGATCTGGGAACGCGCCTGGCTGCCCATCGAAAAACTCGCCCCGGCAATGCGCACGCGCCGCATGGCCGCCGGCGCCGATCCTGATGCCGCCATCATCCGTGTCGCCGAAAAAGCCGATGACATCATGATTGTTGTCGCCGGCGGCGTCGGCCGCAAAGCCGCCTATGCCCCGACCTGGGGCGGCACCACCAAAGCCATCAGTCGCGAAATCAGAATCCGCAAACCATGACCATACCCGCCGCAAAAAATTCTCCGAGGCCGCTCGCCGGCCTGCGCGTGCTCGACATGAGTCGCATCCTCGCCGGCCCCTGGTGCGGCCAGGTGCTTGCCGACCTCGGCGCCGAAGTGATCAAGGTGGAACGTCCCGGCAAGGGCGACGACACCCGCGCCTGGGGCCCGCCCTTCCTCAAGGACCCTGACGGCAAGGACACTTCCGAGTCGGCGTATTACCTCTGCGCCAACCGCGGCAAACAATCGGTCACGCTGGACATCGCCAAACCCGAAGGCCAGAAGATTGCGCGCGAACTGGCGCAGCACGCCGACATCCTGCTCGAGAACTACAAGGTCGGTGACTTGAAGCGTTACGGTCTGGATTACGACACGCTGTCGGCGCTGAACCCGCGCCTCGTTTACTGCTCGATCACCGGCTTCGGCCAGGACGGTCCGTTCAAGGACCGTGCGGGTTATGACTTCATGGTGCAGGGCATGGGCGGCCTGATGAGCATCACCGGCGAACGCGATGACCTGCCCGGCGGCGGTCCGCAAAAGGCCGGCGTCGCCATCGCCGACCTGATGACCGGCATGTATTCCACCGTGGCCATACTCGCCGCGATCGAAGAGCGCCACACCAGCGGCCGCGGCCAGCATATCGACATGGCCCTGCTCGACACGCAGGTTGCGTGGCTGGCCAACCAGAACACCAACTACCTGATCGGCGGTGAAGTACCGATCCGCATGGGCAACGCTCACCCCAACGTCGTGCCCTACCAGACCTTCCCGACCAAAGACGGCGACGTGATCATCGCCATCGGCAATGACAGCCAGTTCAAAAAGTTCTGCGAGGCAGCCGGCATTGCGGAAACCGGCAACGATCCGCGCTACGCCAGCAACGCGCTGCGCATTGCCAACCGCGATACCTGCATTGCCGCGATTGCACCGGCGGTCAAGCTGAAAACCACCGCGGAATGGATCGCCGTGCTCGAACCGCTGGGCGTGCCCTGCGGCCCGATCCACCGGCTGGATGACGTATTCGAAAATCCGCAAATCAAACATCGCGGCATGCAGGTCGATGTAGCGCATCCGCTATCGGGCGAAGTACCGCTGGTCGCCAATCCGATCAAGTATTCGCGCACGCCGCTGTCCTACGACACGCCGCCGCCCTTGCTGTCACAGCATACGGATCAGGTGTTGCAGAAACTGCTCGGAAAAAGCGAGGCCGAGATTGCAGCGCTGCGCGCCGCAGGGATCATCTAGGACATTAGGAAATCGAACTTCTCCCTCGCCCCGCTAGCGGGGACCTCGGTGCCGCTTGACGGTAGAGGGTTGGGGTCAAGGGAACACTTGGAGCGGAGCAGAGGGGCTACACCAGTCGTTAATCAAGCCAATAGCTTGTTAATCCAATCCCGCCAGCGCCGACACATAATGCGCTGACGCCTCATCCGCGGATGTCGAACTGAACTCCAGATCGCGCACCAGCCCGTCGCGCAGCCCATAGACCCAGCCGTGCACGGTCAGGTCCTGCCCGCGCTCCCAGGCATCCTGGACGATGGTCGTCTGGCAGACGTTGGACACTTGCTCAACGACATTGAGTTCGCACAGGCGGTCGCCGCGCGCCGAGGCATCCGCCAAGGTCGCAAGGCGCGCCTCGTGTTTCTGCCGCACATCCTGAACATGGCGCAGCCAGTTGTCGCTCAGCCCGATGCGGTCACCGCGCAGCGCGGCGCCGACGCCGCCGCAACCGTAATGACCAACGACGATGATGTGCTTGACCTTGAGCACATCCACCGCAAACTGGATCACCGACAGGCAGTTGAGGTCGGTGTGCGTAACCACATTGGCGATATTGCGGTGAACGAATACCTCGCCCGGGAGCAGATCAATGATCTCGTTGGCCGGCACCCGGCTGTCTGAACAGCCGATCCACAGATACTCGGGCGACTGCTGGCGCGCGAGCTTGCTGAAAAACTCCGGGTCCTGACAGCGGATGCGCGCCGACCAGTTGCGGTTGCTGTCAAACAGGTGCTGGAGTTTTTTCACGGTAGTGCCTGCTGCGGGAAGAATGGAACTGCGATTTTCTCACAGTAGCGTAGCTTAGGTCGGAATCTGAGGATGCGTGGACCGGATTGAGGTGGGTCAACTAAAGTGGGGGAAGTTTGGGCTCCGGTGGGGCAAAGAGTTAGTTTTCATGGGCGAAGGAGAGCAGATGTTTAACGTTGGCGTGAAACAAAGCTTGGGCTTTTGCCGTCGCTTGGGCCTGTGTGCCGGTGGAATAGGCGTCAAAATAATGAGTGTAGGTATTTATGTCGCTTGCGTCTCCGGAGTAACTGCAATATTTAATCCATGCTTTGCGGAAACTAGCTCTTTTATACCAAGTAATGTTCGGGAGAAAGTCATCGACCGCCGCTTGCAGGGCCGGGAACTTAGCGGAAAGCTCCCTTCCAAATCCAGCCCCGCGCCATCTGGTCATGACGGGGTAGAAGTCGGAAAGTTCACGCAAAACGGCGTCTCTAAACTTGGCGGAAGCGGTTCTGTAGGCGTTGTATCTAGCAACGGCAAAAGCAATAAGCCCACCAATCAAGGGCACGATCAATCCGATAGCAATACCAATCGGGGTTATCTCCAATGGGTACTCCTTGGAATGTGCGGATGGATACCGCTAATTGGCGCATTCATGGGGCAAACTAACGTAGAGCTAACCGGCGCTGCGCGGCTTTATTGCGCAGCGTCCAGCGACCGAAGGGAGCGAGGTTGAGCGCCGGGTTAGGCATCTCAACGCTCGGAGTCGATGTTGAACCACGGGCGCCAAGTTCCAACTAGCCTGTCCTCCTCGAAGAACCGCTCGGCGATGGCGTTGTCCGGGAAGTCTGTCCGATACGAGAAGCCAACCGATCCGAAGATGACGCCAAGTGGATCGGTTTCGCGAGGGAAGATGTGTTCGATTCCCCAGCGGAGTTGGCAGGATGTTGTATTCGGCGACGCCTTATGGTTTTGGGGATGGGCGTCGTGAAGCCGCCCCTGACTTTTGCGCTTAATGTGCAGTCCGAAGCGCTTGCGGATGTTGGTCGACTTTCCAACATAGAGGCAGGGATACGCTAGGTCCGCGGGCCACCAGTCTCGATATTCAACCGTAACTCGCACTTCATTGGGGCCCTTGAGGACAACAGTTCGGTTTGCTGCAAGTAAGGTTGCCTTCTCTCCGACCCACCAAAACGCATAGACACCAGGCCCTTCAGGAAGCGTCGATCTGCGCTCTGCGCACAACTCAGCTACGGTGCGTATCGATGCGGGAAGGTGCATTGGAGATGCCTAACGTGAATTGGTTGACATTTTTAGTTGACATTCTGCACCATACCAATGCGCGTATCACCGAATCTCCATCGCGAACAACACAATCACCAAGCCTATAAATAATGTAATAAAATCAATTGCTTATAGGATTTCGCACCCGGACGCCAGCCTCAAGTCCCCCGTCAATCCACCTTCACTCCCGCCTCCTTCACCACCTTCGCCCACTTGGTGAATTCGGCACGCAGATACTGCGCAAACTCTTCCGGCGTATTGCCGCGGATTTCAAAGGCGTCCTGGGCGAAGCGCTGGCGCAGATCAGGCTGCTTCAGCGCGATCAGGGTGTCGGCATTGATCTTGCGGATCAGCGCGGCCGGTGTTTTTTTCGGGGCCAGCAGACCATACATATTGTCGACCTCGAAGCCGGGATAACTTTCGGAGACGGCCGGCACATTCGGCAATACGTCGATGCGTTTCAGGCTGGTCACCGCCACCGGCACCAGCTTGCCCGTGCGCGCCAGGGCCACGACCGGCGGCACTGCAGTGAATCCCAGGCGCACCTCGCCCCCGAGCAGCGCAGTCATCGCCGGCCCCGCGCCTTTGTAGGGAACCTGCTGCAGGTTGGCCTTGGTAATGGTGCGGAACAGTTCTGCAGCCAGATGCCCTGCGGTGCCGATGCCCGGCGAAGCGTAGGCGATCGGCGCGGCTTTTGATTGCTGCAGGATGTCCTTCATGGAGTTGACCGCGGTGTACGACGGGTGGCGCGAAACCACTGTCGCCGAGACGCCCGCGAGGGTGATGGGCTCGAAATCCTTGAACGGGTCGTAGCCGGTGCTTTTGTAGAGGCTGGGATTGCAGACAAACACCGAAGTCGTCAGCAGCAAGGTGTAGCCGTCGGGCAAGGCCTGCCCCGCCAATGCAGTGCCGATATTGCCGCCGGCGCCGCCGCGGTTGTCCACGACCACCGGCTGCTTCCACTGTTCGGAGAGTTTCTGCGCGATCAGCCGCGCGGTGAGGTCGGCCGGACCGCCGGCTGCAAACGGCACCACCACGCGCACCGGTTTCTCCGGATACGCCGCTTGTGCGGAAACTGTCGCCGACAACAACAGGCCAGCCGCCATCAGTCTTGCACTCTTCAGTGAAACCTTCATGCCATCCCCCCTTTGAATAATATTTTTTTCAGCCGCCGAGTTCCGGCGCCAGCTGGCGCATCACTGCATACAACGCGTTCTGTGCTTCAAACCCGATGCCCGGACGGTCGGGCAAACGCAGATAGCCGTCTTCGACTTTGGCGTCATCGGCAAATCCGGCAAACATGCCGAACACCCCCGGATAGGCTTCGCAGCCGCCGAGGCCGAAGCCGCCGACGATGTGCAATGTCATCTGGTTGCCGCCGTGCGGAAACACCGACGCGGGCGACCAGCCGCGTTGCTTCAGCATCGCCAGCGTGCGCGCGAACTGCGCGATGCCGTAGGACTGCGGCACGTCGATCTGGATGATGTCGCGGTCGGCGCGCATGCCGCCGAAAGAAATGAGATTGCGGATGTCCTGGGTTGAGAACAGGTTCTCGCCGGTGCCGATCGGTGACTCGTAGATTGCTGCGACTTCAGCCAGCAGTGAAAAATCCAGCGGATCGGTGGGCTCTTCAAACCAGCGCAGTTGGTACGGCGCGAGCGCTTTGGCATAAGCCAGCGCACGGTCGCGGTCAAAGCCGGCATTGGCATCGACGGCAAGACGCGAACTGTCGCCGATCAGTTTCAGCGCCGCTTCCAGTCGCGCGATGTCCTCCGGGATGGACATGCCGCCGACCTTGATCTTCATCGTGCGGTAGCCCTGCGCGAACTTTTCATTGATCTCGGCGAGCAGTTCGGGAATGCCTTTGCCCGGCGCATACCAGCCGCCGCCGACATAACAGGGCACCTTATCTATCTTGTTGTTTTTATTGTATTTTTCAGAAATCGCCCGGTGCAGCGGCTGGCCGGCGATCTTGGCGATGGCATCCCAGCACGCCACTTCGATGGTGCCGATGGCGACCGAACGTTCGGTGTGGCCGCCGGGTTTTTCCCGGCGCATCATCACCGCGAGAATTTTTTCCGCATCGAAATTGTCGCCTGCCGCATTCAGCAGCGCTTCCGGCGGCTCCTTGAGGATGCGCGGGATGAAACGCGCGCGCATCTGCGCGCCGCAGGCATAACGGCCGGTGGAGTTGAAGGCAAAACCGACAACGGGTTTGCCGTCGCGAATGACGTCGGTGACCACCGCAACCACCGATGTGGTCATTTCACTGAAATCAAAAACCGCGTTGCGCAGATCGGATTTCAGCGCAATCGCGGTTTCACGTATGTCAGTGATGCGCAAGATGTTCGCTCCGGTTCACGTGATTGACATGCATCTCAGAGCAACAATCTTAAGCGATGCGATCAATTGACCTTGATGCCCGCCGCCTGCACGACCTTGGTCCACTTCTCGACTTCGACCTTGACCTGCGCCGTAAACTCCGCCGGCGAGCTGCCGATGATGTCGAAACCGAGGCCCTGCACGCGCTCCCGGAAATCCGCGGCACTGGTCATCTTCACAACCTGCTCGTGCAGCCGGGTCACGATGGCCTTGGACGTACCGGCCGGTGCGAGCAGGCCTTGCAGCGTGTCCGATTCCTGCCCCTTGAAGCCGACCTCGGCCATGGTCGGCACAAAGTCGATGGCCTGTGAGCGCTTGGCGCCGGTCACGGCGATGCCGCGCAGACGCCCCGCCTTGATGTGCGGCGTCGTCGGCGGCAGCGCAGTGCAGCCGATCTGCACCTGGTTGCCGACCACCGCACCCACCGCGGGACCCGCGCCGCCGAAGGGTACGGTGATGAAATCAAGCTTGGTCGTCATTTTCAGCAATTGCGCAGCGAGGTCGGGGGTGGTGCCGACGCCCGGCGTGGCCACCGAAAATTTCTTCGGGTCAGCGGTCACCAGCGTCAGCAGTTCCTTCATCGTTTTGGCTGCAATCGACGGATGCACCGTAAACACGTTGGGCGAAGCTGCGACATTAGAGATCGGCGCAAAACTCTTGTACGGATCGTACGGTATCGACTTGTAGAGCCCCGGATTCACGACAAAGCTCGAACTCACCACGATCAGGGTGTGGCCGTCGGGCTGCGATGACGCTGCGAGGCCCATGCCGATGTTGCCGCCGGCGCCGGCGCGGTTGTCGACCACGAACTGCTGGCCGAGGCCCTCGGTCAGCTTTTGTGCGACCACGCGCGCGATCACATCGGTCGGACCGCCCGCCGCAAACGGCACGATCAGCCGCACCGGACGTGACGGATAGTCCTGCGCCTGCGCAGCGGTCACAGCCGCAACCATGGCGCCTGCCGCCAGCATTCTGAAAATCACTTTCATGGCACTCCCCTTGCATTTGTTTTTCATGATGGCGCTATCGCTTACTGGCTCTGGGTCAGACCGGCATGACTGATGACCTTCGCCCAGACCTCGGTTTCCTTTTTCACGAATTGCACGGTCTCTTCAGGTGTGCTGGTTACCGGAATGGCGCCGTTCAGATCCAGCCGTTTTTTCGTGTCGGCGCTCTTCAGCATCTTGTTGAACTCGCTGTTGAGGCGGTTGATGATCGCCGGCGGCGTGCCTGCAGGCGCCGCCATGACATACCAGGTATCAACCTGGAACCACGGCGATCCGGCTTCGACGATGCTCGGCACTTCGGGCAGCGTCTCGGTACGCTTGTCGGTCAGCGTCGCCAATGCGCGCAGCCGGCCGGCTTTCACATGCGGCGCCGATGTCGCGACACCGACGACCACCATGTCAACCTGACCGCCGAGCAGCGCCACGGTGGCCTGATTCACACCCTTGTGCGGAACGACCAGGATGTCGAGCTTGTTCTCGGAAATGAAATAACGCGCAGCCAGGTCATTGGATGTGCCGGCCCCGCCGGTGCCGAAATTGAGTTTGCCGGGGCTGCGCTTCGCCAGCGCGACCAGTTCCTTCACCGTTTTCGCTGGCACTACCGGGTGGACGACGATTGCGTTCGGAATCGACGCCACACGACCGATCATGGTCAGGTCGTCCTGCTTGTAGTTCATTTTTTTGTAGAGGCTCGGACTGATCGCAAGCGACGGCGAGCAGATGACGATGGTGTAGCCATCAGGCGCCTGCCGCGTCGCATACTCCATGCCGACATTGCCGCCTGCGCCGGGACGATTCTCGGGCACCACCGGCTGACCGACACCTTCGGACAGTTTCTGCGCAAAAATCCGGCCCAGAATGTCGGTACCGCCGCCGGGCGGGAACGGCAGCACGAAACGAATGGGTTTGCTCGGATAAGCCTGCGCATGGACCAGGGGTGCGCCGGCAGTCAATGCCGCCGCAAAACATGCGACGACAGCCGCGAATTTTTTCATGATTTCCTCCTCGTTGTTGTTTGCCGGAACGTCTGGGCCGTCAACACCATCAACGACCTGCGCGCTCCGGACACTACGAACTGCCGGGCATGATCGCATGCCGGCTGCGTCGAAGCCCGGATTGTCCACTTGCTGCTCCGTTTGTCAAACCGTGTGAGCGCGTGAGCACCGCAAAGGTGCAGTCCAGGAAACAGGTAAAATGGCAGCCCGTTTTTCGCTCAGCTGCTTTTCGACAATCCATTTAATCGCCCGCCTGTCATGACATCCCCCCGCATCGCTCTCATCCATGCCACGCCGCTCGCCATCGAGCCGATCGGCAATGCCTTTCAACGGCTGTGGCCGCAGGCGCGCACGACCAATCTGCTGGAGGACTCGCTGGCGCCGGACCTGGCCGCTGACGGCCGCCTGACCGAAGGCATGATCGAACGATTCCTGACCTTGAGCCGTTATGTGCACGGCTGCGGCGCCGACGCCATTCTCTTTACCTGTTCCGCATTCGGCCCGGCCATCGAAGCCTGCGCCGCGGCCATGCCCATCCCCGTGCTTAAACCCAACGAGGCCATGCTTGACGAAGCGCTGACCGCCGGCAGCAACATCGGCCTGATTGCGTCGTTTGGCCCGAGCATTCCGGCGCTGAATGCCGAACTGGAAGACATGGCGCGGGCGCGCGGCCAGAAAATCACCGTCGCTTCACGCACGGTGGCCCCAGCCTGGACTGCGCTGCTGAAGGGCGACGCCGACACCCATGATCGCCTCGTCGCGGAAGCCGCGGCCGAACTGATGCCCTGTGACGCACTGGTGCTGGGGCAATTCTCGATGGCCAGTGCCGCGCGCGTGATCACGCCGCAGGCTGGTTGCAAAATTCTGACCAGTCCCGATTCCGCAGTCGAGCGCCTGAAAAAGGTATTGCAAGCCTGACCGACGGCTGAAATCGCCGGCAATAAAAAAGCGCAGCCGCGGCTGCGCTTTTTTACGACTCGATCAAACAGGCCTCAGCGGAAACGTTCAGCACATTGTTGTATGGCCTGATTGGTTTCATTCTTCAGGCATTCCCGTGCATCCAGTTTTGAACGGGCTGTCAGCATGCGCGGACCCGCGTCCACCGCTGCCGCCATGTCCGGCGCACTTGGCGCTTTCATTGCAGGCGCCTTCCCGGCAACGGTCTTTGCCGCAGGGGCGTCCGCAGCAACCGGCTTTTTCGCCGGGGTCGCATCACCCGCCGGCTTCGCCGCAGACGTGCCATCGGCAACCGGCTTGGCGTCCGCAGCCGCGTCGCCTTTTTTGGCGTCCGCAGCCGCGTCGCCTTTTTTCTCGCCCTCTGCCGGTTTCTCCGCCACAGCCGTAACCGGGGGCTTCGGCGCAGGCGGCTTGGCGGCGACCGGTGGAGGCGGCGGAGGCGGTGGCGGTTCGGCCATGAACATATCCCAGGCAAACCAGCCGGCTACGGCCACCAGTAATGCACCACCGGCAATACCGGCTTTTTTCTTGTCGAATTCCAGTTTGGGCAAACTCAATTTGGCCATCACCGTCTCCCTTACCGACTATTGAATTAATCCGAAGGATACGCCAAAACCCGCAAAAAACGGCTCAACGCTCGCCCAGCAACGATTTGGCCGTGCGTTCGCAAACCCACTCGCGCTGATCCGCCGTCAGTCCGGGAATGCCCTCCACCGCGGCCGGCACATCCAGCGGCGCCATGTCGAAGGGATGATCGGTGCCGATCACCACGCGGTCGGCGCCGACCTGATCGATCAGATACTTCGCCGCCTGCGGGTCATGCGTCAGGCAGTCGAAGTAGAAACGTTTGAACAGTTCACGCGGCGGCGTGACGTTGTTGACCTTGGGTTCGTTGCGTACCTGGTGGCCGTGACGGAAACGTCCGATCTGGTACGGAATGAAACCGCCGCCGTGGGGCAGCACGACGCGCAACGCCGGCATTTCATCCATTGCACCGCTGAACATCAGGTGCGCCACCATCAAGGTGGTATCCAGCGGAAAGCCGACGAAGTTCGACAGGTAATAGTCTTCCATGCCGCCCTTGGCGAGGCACTGGTAGGGGTGGGCGAAGATGAAACAGCCGAGCTGCTCGATGGTCTTCAGCACCTTGCGGAATTTCTGTGCGGCCAACGGCGTGCCCTCGATTGACGTCGCCAGTTCCACCGCCTTGAAGCCGTGTTCCTTGACCACGCGCTCGAGTTCGGCGATCGCCGCATCCGGATCCTGCATCGGCAGGTGCGCCATGCCGCGAAGCCGCGACGGGTGTTTCGCCACCATCTGTGCAATGCCGTCATTGGCCAGTTTCGCTGCATGCAACCCGGCCTCCGCCGACAGCCAGTAAAAATAAATGGGCGGGCCGACAGAAATCACCGACACATCGAGCTTGTTCTTGTTCATCCACTCGACCTTCACGTCAGCGTCGTAAAACTCAGGGCTCAACACTGCGGGGCGACCATGCACGTCGAAATATTTCTTGCCGTCCTTTTCAGTGATGCTGGTCTCGAAACGCTTGGGGTCTTTTTCCATCGCCGCAATGATCGTCGGCGGGATGACGTGGCTGTGCAGGTCGTAGCGCATGGTTCCGGGTTTCCTGTGGATTAAGCGAATTAAAGCTCGTTGAAATAAGTCAGCAAAACAAGACGGATTCTACCGCTGCCCGCCGCGCAGCAAAGGACGCAGTGCACGGATATCGCGCACCCCTTCAATCTGCCAGACGGTATCGATCAGCCGTTCGGCCCGGCGGTTGCCCAGCAGCGGCTGCAGCAGGTCGCGGGCTTTGGCAGCGACTTCGGTGCGCGGCATCGGATTGGCTGCGGTGCCACGCACCGCCCTGGTGTGATGCCGCACGCGGCGGCCATCACGGGTAGTGATATCGACAATGGCCTGCGTGGTCTTGGCGCGGCCCAGTGCGGCACTGCCCTGCAGCGTGATGCGCTCCTTCAGTTTCAATACTCGTGGATCGCGCACGCGGCGGTCGTCATGCGCCGACGCAAAAGTGATGTCGCCTTCGAGCAGCATCACTGCCACCAGGTGCTGGATGTTGATGCTTGCCATCGTGCGCTGGTTGACGGTTCGCGCCCCCTGGTCGTCGATGGTGATGGTCACGCGTTCGACATCATTGGCGGTGATACGGTGTTTGTCGATCAGGTTGAGCACTGCATCGAGCGGCGCCTGGATCGGATAACCCACGGCCCAGCGCTTGATCGAGGTGTTCATGATTTCGAAAGTCTTACCGAGACCGTGGATCAGTTTTTTCGGATCTGCGGTCAGTCCATGGGCATGGAAAAAGCTGCGGTCGCCGTCGAACACGTCCTCGACGCCAGTGAACTTCATCGACGTCATCAGCGCTGCGGTCACGCCGTTGCGCGCCGGCATGCCGCCGAAATCGAAGGCTTTTTCAATATGCTCGATATCGCGCGCCCAGCACGACAGGCCCGAAGCCTGCTGCGCGGTATAGGACAGCAGGTAACGCGTCTGATCGACGTTGAGCTTCAGGATCGCTGCCGATGCCGCAGCGGCGCCGAACATGTGGCCGAAGCTGTGCGTGGAGTGACCGCGCTCACGGAAACGTTCGATGCCCAATGCAATCGACATGCGCGCGCAGATGTCGTAACCCAGCACCATCGCGCGCAGCAGCGCGGTACCGCCGGCGCGCTCGCGTTCCGCCAGCGCCAGCGCCGCGGGCACCACGCCGCAGCCCGGATGCACCAGCGCGAGGTAATAGGTGTCATCGGTTTCGTCGGCGTGCGCATGCATGCCGTTGGCCAGCGCGGCGTTGATCGCGGTGGTCACAATCGTGCTGCCGATCACCGTGGCTTCGGGCACGCCGCCCTGCGTCGCCACAAACTTGATGGCACGGCGGCCCGGCAACAGTTTCGAGCCGGAGAGCATCGCCGCAAGGGTATCGAGCAGATGGTGTTTGGCGCGCTCGGTGACTTTTGCCGGCAGCGGCCGGCGACGTGCATTGGCGATGTAAGTCGCGAGCTTGTGCATCAATGGTGAAATTTTCGGTGACACTTTTTTCACTCAGATTTAAATTTAATTAAGTTATGGAAAATAAAATTAGGTAATTAGGGCGTTTCGTAACCACAGGTATAAGGTAAGTACCTATGGTTATTGGGAAAAACAGTCATTTCAGTTGTGCGGCCAACTTTTTGAGGGGTCGCAAGTGCATTTTCTGCGGTTCGTTCAAGGTGCTGCGCACCTCGCGCGGGTATGTGAAATGCCGTGGCTGCGGCAAGTCGAAGAGCCTCTCCAGG
>Ga0172367_10000564_pt1 | contig 57230 bp, 45 predicted proteins | sample Lak10m_FD_114542 | JGI IMG/M metagenome (GOLD analysis project Ga0172367, IMG submission 114542) | Freshwater microbial communities from Kabuno Bay, South-Kivu, Congo - kab_022012_10m | ecosystem: Environmental > Aquatic > Freshwater > Lake | place: Democratic Republic of the Congo: South-Kivu... | reverse complement strand
TTAAGCGCAGCAGAGACCGGAAATAACACCCGCAGTATTCAGTTTTCATTATCGGGAACGTGGTTGGGCCGAAGCCAGACCACGTTCCTTTTCTAACTCCTACCCATGAACGATCCCGTAGACAGATTGATACTTGGACTCCTCAACTTCATTATCACTATCTTATTCCTTGGAGCCTTGGCCTACCTGATATGGAAAGGATGAATGAACCACCGCCACGGCAATCGTGTTAAGCCTCATCATGCACAGTAACCCCACATTCCGTCAGTTGGTGTTGGACGTATTCCACAGGCACGACCCCCTGCAGGCCGAGTGCCCAACGGTTTACGATGGCGTGGTGAACGACCTGTTGCGGTACATGAGCCACCGAGATACGGAACAGGAGCTGCGGCAGTATGTACATGGCGTGCTGTACATGCACGGTAAGCAGTATGTAAAACTCCCCGATGGACTGGTAGCGGAGCTGCTGACCCTCAAGGCGCGTTGAGGGGTAATTGCCGCCAAAGAGTTGCTCGGTGCCTTCTCCTTTATTGACGTGACGGTGCCACCAAGGAGTTGCTTTGTACCCCCTCCTTTATTGACGGTGCCACCAAGGAGTTGCTCGGTGCCTTCTCCTTTATTGACGGTGCTACCGAGGAGTTGCTCGGTGATAACATCAAGCTTCGGGTCGATACAAATCAGTTACTCGGTGGCAACATCAAGCTTCATGTCGAGGCAAATCAGTTGCTCGTTTGCGTTCCCACTGTGTTTTTCCATGACTTGAAGCCAACATGGAAGGAGACACAAAACCTTTTCCCGCAGGCGTTGTCTCTTCTCGTATCAATTCAATGAAACGATATCGGCATATCACATTTACCAAAACCGAACGTTCACCCTCAGATATTCACGGGGTGGATAAAACGTATCTTTACATCCCTTCAAAAATGAGGCTGTTGTACACGCAGGTTTGTAAATCGTTGAGGAATTGGTTGGTCGTGCTGTTACTGCTACCAATGGGTGCTGCGCATGGGCAGTTCTACAACGGTTCGCAGATGGAATTCGGCAAGAACCGCGTGCAGTACGAGAAGATCGACTGGTTCTTTTACCGTTTCGACCGTTTTGATGTGTATTTCTACCTCGGTGGAAACGAGTTGGCCGAATACACCATGCGCAGCAGCGACCGCATTCTGCACGATCTGGAGAAGAAGTTCGACTACACGCTCGAAAAGCGCATTCAGATCATCATTTACAACAAACTTTCTGAGCAGAAACAGACCAACATTGGCCTAACCACCGACCAACAGTACAACACGGGCGGTGTAACCACCATTGTGGGCACCAAGCTCATGGTGTATTTCGATGGCGATTACAAGAATTTCGAACAGCAGTTGAAGGCCGGCCTTGCCCGGGTGATGCTCGACCAGATGATGTATGGTGGCAGTTTCAAGGATGTGATCCGAAACAACACGCTGCTAAATTTGCCCGAATGGTACGTGGAAGGGTTGATTTCGTACCTGAGCAACGAGTGGGATGCCGACATAAACAACGAGGTGAAGGACGGAGTGATGAGCGGCCGTTGGGAAAAGTTCAGCCAGCTTACCGGTAAGGATGCGCGGTACGGGGGCCATTCCATTTGGAAGTATGTGGTGGAGAGCTATGGCGAATCGGTCATCAGCAACATCCTTTACATGACGCGGGTAAGCCGCAATGCCGACAACGGATTCCTGTTCGTGCTGGGCGTTTCGTTGAAGAATCTGGCTGCCGAATGGCTTCACTACTACGATAACATGTATTACAAGCAGGAGACCAAATTGGCCCTGCCTGATGTGAAGCCGATAAACCGTGTGCGGAAACGGCCGCAGCCATACTGTGCTTACGATCAACCAAAACTGAGCCCTGACGGAAGGTACTTGGCCTATGTGAAGAACGACATGGGCAAGATCTGGGTCAGGATCCGCGACCTGCAGAACAATCGCGAACGCACCGTTTATCGGCAAGGCTACCGCGCCCACACCACGCAGGACAAGAGTTACCCCATTGTGGCATGGCACCCGAGCGGTAAACTGCTCAGCATCATTACCGAGCATAAGGGCAAGATCAAATTGGTGCAGTACACCCTCGAAACCAAAAAGCGCGAATCACGGCCTCTGTTCCATTTCGAAAAGATCCTCTCGATGGATTATTCGGACGATGGCCGCGAGTTTGTTTTCTCGGCCGTGCAGATGGGACGTTCCGACATCTTCATCTACAACATTGTTTCGAACGTGTACCAGAAATTGACAGATGACATCTTTACCGATATCGATGCCCGTTTTGTGGACCGCTCAAAGAAGGTCGTTTTCAGTTCCAACCGCGACAACGACACCATCAAGCAGTTCGACATCAAACTGCTGCCGAAAGAGAATTACCTCGATGTGTTCATGTACGACCGCAAATCGACCGATATGGTGCTGCGCAGAATAACCGAAACACCTTTCGTCAACGAGCGTGCACCGATGGAATATGATGGCAACAGCCTGTCGTACATCACCGATGCCAATGGCATTTACAATCGCCACTTGGCCCGATTGGACAGCAGTATTGCGTTTGTTGACACCATCATCCATTACAGCTATTTCACCGAATCGCGGCCCATTACGCAGTATCCGCGCAACATCAACGTTTATGATGTGGACACCTTGCGGGGTAAGATCGCAGAGGTCATCTTCGCCAAAGGCAATTATCGCCTCACGGTAAAAGACCGCGACCCTGAAAAAGCACAGGTTTTGAATGATGTTGGATTCTCTGGCTTCCGCAATAAGGCGGCCGAGCCTCCAAAACCGAAACGGAAGCGGACATCCATTCTGAAAGAGGACGAAAAACCGCTGACCGTAGAACCTGCTCCGAAACCCGAATCGAAGCTTAAACCAGACGAGATCGACATTGACAACTATGAGTTCGATGTGGTGATAGAGGGCTATGACGAGAAGAAGGAGCAACCCGCCCAACAGCCCAAATTGCTTTCTGACGAACCGACCAAGACGAGACGCGAAAAGAAACGCGATCAGGTGTTGGCCCGCATCGACAGTCTGCATGCGGCTTTGGAGGCCATTCAGGGCCTTCCGTTGGAATTTCAGCTACCACCACAGCGCAACTACGATGTAGCCTTCAAGAGCGAGTATGTGGTGACGCAGCTTGATAATGCGTTTGTGAACAGCACGTATCAGAAATTCACCGGTGGTGGGTCGTTCAACAATCCGGGGCTCAACGGATTCTTCAAAATGGGCATAACCGACATTTTGGATGATTATAAGGTTACAGGCGGGTTCCGTCTGACAGGCAATCTGAAAACGAACGAGGTGTTCCTTTCTGCCCAGAATTTCAAACGCAGGTTAGACAAACAGTTGGTGTTTCATCGGCAGTCGATAGAGGATGTGATCTCGCCAACCACCTTGGCGCAGGTTTACACCTACACGGTCACGTACAAGATGAATTGGCCCTTCAGCGATTTTTCTGCCCTCAGAGGTAACGTGCTGGCCCGATATGACCGACAGGTGTATAAAAGCACCACCGACCGCAATCTGCAGCGCCCCGATGACAACACTTGGCGGGCAGGATTGAAGTTGGAGTATGTGTTTGACAACACGCTGCCTTTGGGTCTGAACCTCTACCGTGGCACGCGCCTAAAGATTTTCGCAGAGTATTTTCAGGATGTGTACAAGGAGCCGAAGAACCTTTTCGTTATCGGGGTTGATGCAAGGAACTACATCAAGGTTCACCGCGAACTCATTTGGGCCAACCGCTTGGCGGCAAGCACCTCTTTCGGGCAGCAGAAATTGGCGTATTTCCTCGGTGGTCTCGACCAGTGGATCGTGCCGACATACAACTACAACATTCCGGTCGATTTCAGCCAGAACTATGCTTTTCAAGCGTTAGCCACCAACATGCGCGGGCATCCGCAGAACATCCGCAACGGCAATAGCTTTGCGGTGATAAACAGCGAACTGCGTTGGCCTATTTTCCGCTATCTCATAAATAGACCCATCAAGTCCAACTTCCTCTACAATTTCCAGATCGTAGGGTTTGGAGACATCGGAACTGCATGGACGGGTCCGCAACCTTTCTCTGAGGAGAATTCACTGAACCGCGAGCAGATTCAGCAGGGTTCTGTACTCATTACTGTGAAGAATAGGAGAGAACCCGTGGTGGGCGGATTCGGACTAGGGGTCCGAACCAAGTTCCTTGGCTATTTCGTGCGTGTGGATTACGCGTGGGGTGTTGAGAACCGCGTGGTGAATGATGGGTTCTGGTACATTTCCCTCAGCATGGATTTCTGATATGATCGATCAAAACCAACCAAAAATGACTGTTACAACTATTCTCATTCTGTTGTTCATTGGTGTATTGGCAGGCGCGCTTAGTGGCTTCGTAGGAGTTGGTGGCGGCATTCTCATAGTGCCAGCATTGGTGTTCTTTCTCGGATACACGCAGCACATGGCGCAAGGCACAAGTTTGGCCATGATGATACCACCCATCGGCATTCTGGCCGTTTACAATTATTACAAGGCCGGTCAGGTGAACTTGACTGCGGCAGCCATTCTTTGCATCACGTTTTTTGTTGGGGCTTACTTTGGTAGCAAGCTGTCTATTTCGCTCGATGCCAAGGTGGTAAAGAAGGTGTTCGGTGCTGTGATGTTGCTGGCGTCTCTTAAACTCGTTTTTGGGAAATGATAGCCGCAGTTAAAGAACTCGTAAGGCAATACGCAACCGAACTGATGAGCATTCGAAGGCATTTGCATGCGAATCCAGAGCTATCGTTTCAAGAGTTTGAAACAAGTGCCTTTGTTCGGTCTAAACTGGATGAGTGGGGAATTCCGTACAAAAGTGGCATTGTGAAAACGGGCATCGTTGCCAGCATCGAAGGCCGGAACCCGAACAGCAAGGTCATTGCCCTGCGTGGCGATATGGATGCCTTGCCGATTTTGGAGAAGAACGCGGTTCCTTATTGTTCGACCAACCCAGGTGTAATGCACGCCTGCGGACATGACGTTCATACAACCTGCGCATTGGGCGCAGCCCGCATTCTGCACAGTCTGCGCAATGAGTTTGAAGGAACAGTTCAGATCATTTTTCAGCCTGGCGAAGAAGTGCTACCAGGAGGTGCTTCGCTCATGATAAAGGAAGGTGCGTTGGACAATCCGCGTCCCACCAGCATTATCGGTCAGCACGTTCTGCCAGACCTCGAAGTAGGCAAGATCGGTCTGAAACCCGGTATGTACATGGCTTCTGCGGATGAGATCTATTTCACCGTTAACGGAAAAGGAGGACACGCTGCACTTCCTCATTACAACATCGATCCGGTTCTTATCACCTCTCACATCATAGTGGCCCTGCAACAAGTGGTAAGTCGTAGATGTAAGCCAAGTACACCTTGCGTGCTTTCGTTCGGTAGTGTGCAGGCAAACGGTTCCACCAACGTCATTCCCGATAAGGTTGATGTGAAGGGTACATTCCGCACCATGGATGAAGTTTGGCGAAAGCAAGCACACACCATCATGAAAAAGTTGGCCGAGGAATTGGCCATTTCAATGGGTGCCACGTGCGATTTCCGAGTGGAGGTCGGATATCCCTATGTGCAGAACGATGAAGCGCTGACAGCGTTTTGCAAGGAATCGGCCATCGAATACTTAGGAGTTGAGAATGTGGTTGACCTTGAACTTCGCATGACGGGTGAGGATTTTGCCTTCTATACGCAAGTGATGCCTGGGTGCTTCTACCGTTTGGGTGTGCGTAACGAACAGCGCGGCATAACTTCAGGTATCCACACGGCCACATTTGATGTGGATGAACGTTGCTTAGAGGTTGGCTCAGGGCTGATGGCCTATTTGGCCATAAAGCAGTTGGCCTAGATGTAAGCGTTCTCTTCGGTACAACTACAAAGCCTATAAAACAAAAAAGGCCCGAACTTCAGTTCGGGCCTTTTTCGTTGCGGTTTATCTCAGATCAATCTACAAGCACACGCTTGCTTATGATGCCCTGATCTGTTGCCACTTTCACCAGATACAGACCAGTAGGAAGGCTGTTCACACCGTTTATCTGCTGGCTCAATGTATTCAAGCCATTCTGAGTGAAAACAACGGAACCTTTCATATCGAAGATCTCGATATCGTTGATGCGGATTCCTTCGCGGGTCTTAACCACCAAGTAGTCGTTTGCTGGGTTCGGGTAAACAAAGGTGTTCACATCAAGGAAATCAGCATCCTCAACGCTCACGTCTTGCATCAGCAATTCACGAAGTCTTGGAGCCAAGTAGCCGTGGATAGAATCCAAGTAGGCTTTTCCTTGGTTGGCCGACATGGTTGGACTACCAGAAACACCATTGTCGTGAATGGCCTGCGCTGCAGTTGCACCTACCAATGGGCTTGCAGCAGCTACTACAGAAGCCTCATCCCACCAATCCCATGGGCTGGATTCTTGGAATGGCCATGCGATCTGCGGACGGATGAAAGGGAACAGCCCTTTGTAGTTTGCAGGATTCAAATTCAGCAATTCGGTCTGATCGGCATAGCTCAAGTGGCTTGAACTTACCGCAGCTTCAGCGGCCAAAGTGTAAGGGTCGTTGTAAACCTTTCCGTTGTACAATGGATCGTTGTTATCCAACTGGTTCGCACGGCCAATGGCCCAACGGCTTCCAACTACGTCAACAACCGCTTCTTGTGTCGTTGGCACAATTACGATTCCCTGTGTGAATGGTGCGAAACCATCATCTGGGCAATGGAAAGAGATCAAAGGCGGCTCACCCGGTTCGATCCAAGCAGAATCACCCAAGGCACCACCCACGTTGATGCAAGCAGCTACATCGTTGGTGTAACCATAGTGGTTCGTGTCGTTGTAAATGCCACCGAAACCATCAACTCCACCAACTACCGCAGCATTGATGTACAGACCACCTTGGGTGTAACCGTACTGTGGAACGTCAACGGTGCTTAACCACTTGCCACTTGGCTCATTCTCAAGCTCTGAAATTCGGTCAAGAGATCCATAGGCAAGGGCCAGGTATCCGCCTGAACCATGACCATAGATAATGATCTGATCTGGGTTCACACCGTAAGGGTTTCCGTCCTCAGCCACCGATTTCTTGATGTAACGCACCAATGACTTAACGTCATTCAAAGCACGATAAACGGCAGTAAGCAATGTTCCTCTACGAACGTCAGCGCCTGTAGTAGGGTCAGTTGTGGTTGCGTTCCAGCCCAAACGGTAGTTAGGGGTGAATGCAACATAACCTCTTTTGGCAAACATTTCGGCAGTTACAACAATAGAACTGTCCTTGTTGTCACCGCTGGCACTCTGGTTCAAGTACTTCGGAAGGAAGTTACCCGTGTGCAGAACGATTACCGCAGCACGGCCGTTCTCGTTGTCTCCAGTCGGAGTGTACACATTGGTTTGTAGGTTGAAACCCGGTGTAGGGGTACCTAAAAGGAAATTGTAGTTGGAGCCAAAGCTTACGTTCGTTGAAACGTCAACGTCCGCGAACACCTCGTCCAAGTAGCGGACCTGAGCCGTAGCGAGACTCACGCCTGCCGCAAGTGCAAGTGTAGAAAGTACTAGTTTTTTCATGGTGATATTGTTTGTTGTTTGAGGTTTAAAAGTAATAAAAGATCAATTCCACTCGAAAAGAACGGATAAGTAAGCCATTCTACCTACACGGGGGCCACCGTACACTTGAGCGCGCTTATTGTCGAAAGCGTTCTCAAATCGTTCGCCAGCAGTGCCATCTTCAAAGAAGGGCTGAATACCGAACAGGTTAGAAGCTCCCAATTTGAACGTGACATGATTACTTGGAATGCGGTAGCTGACCTGCGCATCGAACATGTCGTAGGTCGGTACAATGCCGGTAAACTGTGGAGAACCTTCAAAGAGGAAGCCCTGAATCCATTTGTAGTTCAGGCTGAATCCGAAATGCCCCAGTTTGTCCTTGCCAAGGTCGCGTGCTGATATGCCCAAATTGAATTTGTGCTCTGGTGTGTTGAATGCCGGAATGATCGGGTCATCGGCATCCGTTTTCTGAAGCTTGTTCCAGGAGTAATTGCCCGAAAGGGTGTACTTGTTCTTGAAGAAGTAATTGATGCCGATGGACGCTCCCTGTGTGATAACCTGATTCTGGCTGTTGGCACTTACGCGGTATGCCTGCGGTTGAATAGGCAGCCCAATGATAGAATCGAATCCGGATTGAATTCCCAACTGATAACCAATGAAGTCATCGTAGAAACTCAGGTAATACGATGCATCAACGTAAACGTGGTCAAAGAAGAATCCGCGATACCCTGCTTCAACGGTTTTCACCTTCTCAGGCACAATTGGGGCAACGTCAAAGTAAACGAGCAACGAATCTTGCAACCCGCTGTTCAAGTAATCTTGAAATGACTCAACAGTGATCAGATCATCAAACCCATTGATGTTTCCAATAAGAATGGCCCGGCCCACATCGTAGTAGAGATACTGGTCGGCCAACGTTGGGTTTCTGATGGCCGATGAGAAGCCAGCACGAACTGTATGGTTCTTGTTGGGCGAATAGACCAACGATGCTGCTGGCGAGAACAGGAACGGGAAGTTCACGTTCTTGTCCATCCTCACGGCCACGCTGGCCTTTAGCTTATCGTTGAAGAACTTACGTTCCCAACCCACATAAACACCGAACTCCCAATTGAAAATTTTGCGGAAGGTGGTGTCGAACACTGCCGAATCTCGTGTTCCACCAAATCCGTCCGGAACTTCCACATTTCCACGCTCAATGCGCATTTCATCAAAGATGGTTCCTCTTGAATTTGGGGCATACAAACGGCCGTTGGCACCGAAAGTGAACTGACCGATGTTCACACCTTTTATCTCAGCGTCCAATTTATACTCGCCATGAAGGTGATACAGGGCCGACTTATCGTAGAATCTCGAGCCACCTCCATCAAGGCGGTTATCGGTGTAAATGGTTGAGGTTATCTCATTGAAAAGTTCGTTGAAGCGTTCGGTGCCCGGGCTCGGATAACCGAGCAAGGCGTTGTTCGAAAGGGCGTTTGTGGTTACTTGGTGCCAATAAGACAACGTGTCTGGAAATTGCGCCAACACGGCTGCAACTTGCGCATCCTTGCCTATCAAAGGCGTGTTCACGCCATTTTCAGCCAAAAGCCCCCAAACCTGCGGACGTATTTTGGAAACCCAGTAATTGGCATAGGCCACATTGTAATCTTCCAAAGTGCGCTGATTGTTCAGCATCTTGAAAGCGGTTACAACGGCATCGTAAGAATTGCCTGCGTCTTCATTGGTTGCATATGCTCTAACGAACCACTTATCCTGCTTGGCCAACTCAATGCGGTTCTGGAAGAACAACATATCCTTCAGTGAGAAGCGGTTCTGCCCCTGATAAACGGTTGTTCCTGTACCAAAGTTGAACGAATAGATCAATTCAAGGTCTTCTTTGATCTTGTAATGTGTGGCCAGATTTGCCTTGAAATTCCGTGTGTTGTAGTCTACAAGATCCTCTTCCATGTAGCCTCTGCGGAAGAATATGCCCAGACCGGGATAGTTGGCGATCTGCGTGCTATAGTCGTTTCCACCAGCAAGGTCTTCATCGCCATAACGGTTCACGGCATCATAGCCTCCCGGGTTTGAAGCTGACACGCCAAGGTCATAGATCGGATCCAAGTTGTCTGCCACCCAATCGTAAGCCTGTAGGTAGAACAGGTTCACCTTGTAGCCGAATTTGTCCTCTCCTTTTTTGTTCTTTATCACCTGTGCCCAACGGATGGCTGCTTCGGCCAGATTCCGTTCGCCTACTTTGATCTGAGCAGTCAGACCTGGTTTGATGAAGGGGGATTTGGTGCGCATGTCAATGACACCGTTGAACGCATTCGGGCCGTAGAAGGCAGAACTTGCACCTTGAATGATGTCCACTTTCATTACATCCAATTCAGAGGTTCCAAGGAAGTTCCCCAAGCTGAAGTTGAGGCCTGGCGATTGGTTGTCGACCATGTCGATGACCTGCAAGGAGCGTACGGGCGATGTGCTGTTGAAACCGCGCGTGTTTATCACTTTGAATCCGATACTTGCTGCTGTAAGGTCAACGCCTTTCAGGTTGCCCAATCCATCGTAAAAGTTGGCGGCTGGCGTTTCCTTTATAGCGATGACGTCCATGCTTTCAACCGTAAGGGCCGATTCTTTCTGTTTTTCAGAAATGCGTACATCCTTTACAACCACGCCCTCCAGCATCACCGCATCCGTTTTGAGCTTGATGCTCAATGGAGCCAAAGAGGTCACGTCAATTTCCTGTTTCTGGTAACCAATGTAAGAAACGGTGACCTGAAACGGGGGCTGTTTTCCAGCATTGAACTTGAATTTTCCGTCAAAATCGGTGGTTGAACCAATGGCAGTTCCGGTAATTACCACACTTGCCCCGAACAATGGCTGGTCGTTGGATTCATCGATGATGGTTCCAGAAAGCTCCTGTGCTCTGACGCAAGCTCCAATGAGTAGGAACATCAGAATAATGGCGGTCTTATTCGGAAATTGTAATTCTGACAGTATCAGTTTCATCATGCTGAGGCTGATTTTCAAGAAACGTCAAATATACCCAAGAATGCTTTGTGAAGTCTGATCAGGCAAAAGCGGGTTGTTGCTTGTAGTGGTTCCGAACTTCTTCCAGCGTATCTCTGATCTCCTGATTGTCGTTGGCCATCACCAGCCTCATGCGAAATTGTTTGAATTCGTTGAACCCTTTGAAGTAACTGGCATAATGTCGCCTCATTTCAGTATTGCCAACTTTTTCGCCCTTCCATTTCAGCGAGAATTCAAAATGCTGAAGACACGTATCAACCCGTTCATCGATGGAGGGTGCTGGCAGATGTTGTCCGGTTTTGAGGAAATGCTTCACTTCATTGAATATCCATGGATAACCGATGCTCGCTCTGCCTATCATGATTCCGTCAACCCCGAATTGTTCCTTCATCAAGGCGGCTTTTTCAGGACTGTCAACATCGCCATTGCCAAAAATGGGAATGTTGATCCGCTGGTTCTGTTTGATGCGCCCAATCAGCGTCCAATCGGCATCGCCTTTGTACATCTGTACACGCGTTCGTCCATGAATGCTCATTGCTTTTACACCAACGTCCTGAAGTCGCTCCACCACTTCTTCAATGAACAGCGAATTGCTGTCCCAACCTAAACGCGTTTTCACGGTCACCGGCAAGTGAGTGTTTCTGACGATCTCTGCCGTCATCTTCACCATTTTCGGAATGTCCTGCAAAATGGCCGCACCTCCGCCTTTGCATACCACTTTGGTCACAGGGCAACCATAATTGATGTCCAGAATATCGGGTTTTGCGGCAGTGGCTATCTCTGCCGATTCCTTCATGGCTTCAATGTCGCCACCGAAGATCTGAATGCCTATAGGCCGCTCGTATTCAAAAATGTCCAGCTTCTGCACGCTCTTGGCCGCATCGCGAATAAGGCCTTCCGAGGAAATGAATTCGGTGAACATGACATCAGCCCCGTTCTGTTTGCACACGGCACGGAACGGAGGGTCGCTCACGTCTTCCATGGGTGCCAACAGCAACGGGAAATCCCCAACTTCAATATCGCCTATCTTTACCACGGTCTTTGTTCGGCCACAAAATTACTCTTTCTGTTCCTGAACGTGGTTGAAGCCCTACGCGAGTATGCTCACAGATCTGTGCTGAACAGCATCATCCTGATGTTGATGCTTGTATTCGTTTCCGCTTCGGTGTTCTCTTTCTTCGGATTCATCGTGGCTCAGTTCGTTATGGGGGTTCCATTATTATCGGACCCTAAACTCATTGACAATGTTTCCGATCCCGAACTCGTTCCTGTGCTTCGGCTGATGCAGGTGCTGCAAGCTATTGGAATGATGGTGTTGCCATCGCTTTTGTATTTGAAAATAATAGGTCGTTTAGATGCTCGCGGTATTTTTTCCAGGTTGAACAGACAGTTGGTGATGCTCAGCGTAGCTGTGTTTCTGGTCAGTTTTCCATTCATCAATTTCTTGGCAGAATGGAATTCAAGCATTGAACTGCCTACGTGGTTGGGTAACTGGATGGCAGAAAAGGAAGAAACCATCGGAGAACTTCAGCAACGCTTTTTGGCCATGCCAACGGTCTGGCATCTGCTATTCAATCTGTTCATGATGGCCGTGCTTCCAGCTTTGGGAGAGGAACTGGTGTTCAGAGGTGTGTTGCAGCGGGGACTACAGAATTGGATCGGGAACGTTCATCTGTCCGTATGGATCGCTGCTTTTCTTTTCAGCGCGGTGCACATGCAGTTTCTTGGGTTCGTTCCGCGTATGCTGATGGGCGTGGCGTTGGGTTATCTGTTTGTTTGGAGTGGTAATCTCATTTACCCCATCATTGCCCACTTTGTGAATAATGCCACGGCTATTGCCCTTACATACGGCATTCAGCATGACACGGTCAAGCCAGAGCTGGAATCGGTTGGCAGTGGAGAAACCATGATGGCACTGTTTTCAATGCTGTTTGCCTTGATGCTGTTGTTCCTGTTCAAACAACGGGCTGAGTTACCCGATGGTGGGAAATAAAAAAGGGGCTTTCGGCCCCTTTTTTAATCGGTAAGTTGATCGATCAAAGTTTCTTATCGATCACTTTGCTTGAAGAATAGTTGATCTTCAATGCTTGTGCTTTTCTCAACTCCTGCTTCACATCCACCACGATTCCCATTTTGGTTTTTACGTCAACCTTTAGGGAGTAGGTAAGAAGCGGAACCTCAGCTTCGTTTGTCTGAGCTTTCACAGATTCAACAAACGCTGGAATGTCTTTGGGTGTTGCAAAAGCATCATCGAGCTGAATGCGTGGCTCTGTTCCGTAGATCGGTTGCAGTGGTTTCAATGGAGGCCCAATATGAATGTAGGCAACCAATGATTTGCGCTCCAGTTTGGCAACTTCTCTTGCTTTCGGAATGATGTGAACCACTTTCAGTGAAGTCTCTCTCATCACGGTAGTAACCATGAAGAAGAACAGAAGCATGAATACGATATCGGGCAACGAGGCCGTTGACAACGGTGGTAAGCCCTTACTTGATTTCTTCCTGATCATTGTTCTCCTATTTCTTTAGGTTCTGCTTCAGAAATTCTCTGTGGAATGAGCGCCTTCACAGCTTTTGCCTTATCTTGGTCGGCCTCACTGCTGCTGTTGCTCAGATCGGTGTAGCTCTTGCCGAATTTGGCCATTGCCACCTCTTCCCTAACTTCACGATACGCACCTGCCAATTGGTCTTGAATGGCGATGTAAAGTTCGTAAGATGTGCCACGGTCGTTCTGCAACGACACGATCTGCTTCGAAACCGGATAGTCGGGTCCCCAATACTTGATGATGAGCTCATTCTGCTGAGGCTTGTTGCCAGCACGCTCAAATTCTGGGAAACGCATATCGGTCTGATCGCCAGGTTTGCCAATGATGAATTCTTTGGCAGCCTCCTTCAACTCTTCCACTTGCATGTAATCGTTCTCAACCAACAGGTAATCCTGTGCGTTGGCCAATACAACAAATACATTTCGCGCCTTCACATCCGGCTGATCTTCTGGTGGTTCTTCCACATAAGGTGGCAACACGCGGATAAGTCCGGTGTCTACGTCCATTGTAGTGGTAACCAGGAAGAAGATGAGCAACAGGAAGGCGATGTCGGCCATAGAGCCGGCATTGATCTCCTGAATTTCTCTCTTTTTTCTAGCCATTACTTGAAGAGTTTGGATACTTCAGCGTAAACAAGTGCTCCGATAGCAACTACTGAAAGGATGTAGAATGAGAAAAGACCTGCGTCAACACGCTTCGCTCCTTCAGGTGATATCTCAATGTTGCTCGGATTAACGTCAGAGGCCAATGCATATGAAAGGCCAAGAACTACAACCAAGGCTCCAACCCCGAGCAATGCGCCCTTAGCATTCTTCGGGTAACGGAGCAGGTTGATCAATGGAAAACCTACGGCCGCCAACGTAGCTACAGCCAAAAGGATGTAGGTGAGGATGATGCCATAGTTTGTCATGAAATCTGCCATTGTACTGTTTTTTTAACGGTTAAACGTGGCAAATATTATTTGCTGTTCTTCACAAGGATGTCCATGAAAGAGATGGAAGAATCTTCCATATCGTTTACAAGGCTATCAACTTTCGCAACGATGTAGTTGTAGAACACTTGGAGGATCATGGCAACGATAAGACCGAATACAGTGGTCAAAAGGGCCACCTTGATACCACCGGCAACCAATGATGGAGAGATGTCACCAGCAGCTTCGATGGCATCGAATGCCTCAATCATACCGATAACCGTACCCATGAACCCGAGCATCGGAGCAAGAGCAATGCACAGAGAGATCCAAGAAAGACCTTTTTCCAAAAGACCCATTTGAACTGAACCGTAAGAAACGATCGATTTCTCAACCATGTCAAGACCTTCATCCTTACGGCTAAGACCTTGGTAGAAGATACTGGCAACTGGGCCTTTGGTGCTGCGGCAAACCTCTTTAGCGGCATCAACACCACCTGATTTAAGGCTGCTCTCAACGTCCTGAAGTAGTTTTTCTGAGTTGCCAGTGGCCATACCCAAGTAGATGATACGCTCGATGGCAAGCGCCAATCCAACGATCAACACCAACAATACAACGCCCATGAAACCGGCACCACCTTCGATGAACTTGGTCTTAAGGGTCTGATGGAAACCTGGTTCAGCTTCAACGGCCTCTTCCAATTGTGCAGCTGGTTCAGCGGCAGCTGGAGCAGGTTCTGGTTCAGCAACTGCGGTGGTCGCTGCGGAATCAGCAGCAGAATCATCCTGTGCCTGTACCATTGGTAGGTAGCTGAAGTTGACCACTACAGCGAAAGAGATAAGGGCAAACAACTTTTTCATGATCGGATTAAGGTTAGTTTTTCAACTATTATTTATGGTTTAACAATTACAATTTCAAACAATTCTCGCGGAGAGGGAGGGATTCGAACCCTCGAAACCCTTTTGGGGTTTACACACTTTCCAGGCGTGCGCCTTCGACCACTCGGCCACCTCTCCTCTCATTGAAGGCTAACACTCCAAATTGGCGCGCAAAATACAAAAAATGTCATTGCTCCGAAGGTCAATTTTCATGCTGACATTTCACCTCTAAGGCTGGTAGAAAGAAGTTTTTTTCGTTCAGAAATATCTGTGTCCGTACCCAAAACATGCATCGTTTTGGTAATGGCAGCCTCGGCTGTCATATCGCCACCACTTATCACGCCTACGTCCAGTAGGGCTTTGCCTGTTTCGTACTTGTCCATTTCCACCATGCCTTCGCGGCACTGTGTAACGTTCAGTACAATGACGTTATTGTCTGTCAACCTTCTAATCGAGCGAAGAAACCCAGCATCATTGGGCCCGTTGCCCGATCCATATGTTTCCAGAATGATGGCCTCCGTGCCGATTGTCAAATGCATTTCGACCAGTTTTTCGATGGTAATGCCCGGAAACAATTTGACGGTGCTGAGATTGCTGCTCAGGCGTGTGTGAACTTTCAACTGGCGTTTCGGGCGGGGAAGCAGTAGTTCCTCATGCACTTTGATGTGCACACCCACCTCTGCCAGCAACGGATAGTTGACCGACAGGAACGCATCGAAATTCTCAGAGTTGAACTTGTGTGTGCGGTTTCCACGATACAGCTTATCCTCAAAGTAGATGCACACTTCTGGAATCATCGGCTCACCTTTTTCATCGCGAAGCGCAGCTATCATCAATGCTGTGATGAGGTTCTCGCGGGCATCGGTGCGCGGAAGACCGATGGGAAGCTGACTGCCTGTGAAAACCACCGGTTTGCCCAAATGCTCCAACATGAAGCTGAGTGCAGAAGCGCTGTATGCCATGGTATCCGATCCATGAAGAACGAGAAAGCCATCGTACGCTTCGTAATTCTCCGCAATGATCTCAGCCAATTCTACCCAAACAGTTGGAGTTACGTTGGATGAATCGATAACCTGATCCAACTCGATGGCATAAACGTCAATGCCCAATTGAAGGATGGAGGGGATGGATTGAATGACGCCTTCCAGATGGAACGGTTTCAAGGAACCTGTTTCCTTATCGCGGATCATGCCGATGGTTCCGCCTGTATAAATAATGAGTACGCGAGGTTGCATGCCGTTTACCATTTGAAGAGTTGTGCTGCGTTGGCCGATGTTGGCTGCCCAACCTGTAGCAAGGGGTCTGAAAGTCCTTTGATGTCGGCTATTTTCTGTGCCACCAATGCCGTGTAGGCGGGCTCGTTGCGCTTGCCACGGTGCGGAGCAGGTGTCAGATATGGCGCATCGGTTTCAAGAATAATGTGTTTCAGATCGATGTGTTTCACAACTTCAGGCAAGCCGCTGTTCTTGTAGGTGACAACACCGCCAATTCCCAATAGAAAACCAAGTTCTATAAGCATTTCTGCCTGATCGATGGTGCCAGTGAAACAGTGAAGAACGCCTTTCGGGCGGTTGGCGCCCATGTTTCGGATGCTGCCGATCACTTCATCATACGCATCGCGACAATGAACTGCCACGGCAAGGCCGCGTTCGTGCGCCCAAAGCATCTGCTGCTCAAATGCTTCTGTTTGAATGGTCAATGTGGTTTTGTCCCAATAAAGGTCAATACCGATCTCACCCACCGCGCAGTATGGTCGCCCGTGTGCCGATTCGTAGTTCGAATCGAGCTCCGTGCGCACGTGCTCCAATTCCTCCTTCCAAGTATCTGACTTCACGTAACATGGGTGAAGCCCCATCATGGGGTGGAAATTGTAATTGAGGTCGGCTGTGCGCTTGAGGCTTGCCGTGCACGAACTATCAATACTGGGAAGGGCCACTTTAAGAACGTGTGCATCTTCAGCCCGCTGTATTACATCGGCCATGTCGTGTTCGAACTCGGTCAGATAAATGTGCGAATGCGTATCGACATAGAACGGCATGCGGCAAAGTTAAACCCCTCGCGCAACGGATTCCATCATCGCAGTAACTTTGGCAGGTGCAGCGCATTCTGGTCATCCGTTTCAGTTCCATTGGCGATATTGTGCTTACCACGCCTGTGCTGCGTGTGCTGCAGAAAGCATATCCGAATGCAGACATCCGTTTCGTTACCAAACCACAGTATGCGGAACTGGTGGCGCCCAATCCATACATCAACGGAGTTTTCGTTCTCGGCAATGGCCTTGATGGACTGGCGAAGGAACTGCGTGATTTCAAAGCTGATGTGGTCATCGACCTGCATCATAACCTCCGAACCGGCATCCTGAAAACTGCGGTAGGCGGAAAATGGTTGGCATTCAATAAGCTGAATGTGGAGAAATGGATGAGGGTGAACCTGAAGATGGACCGACTGCCCCATGTGCACATCGTGGACCGTTACCTCCAAACCCTTGCGCCTTTGGGGCTCAAGGCGGATGGCGAAGGGCTGGACTTCTTCTTCCCACGCGGGTTCGCAGGAACCATTCTGCCAAAGGGGTTTGCGGGACCCTATGTGGCGGTTGTCATCGGGGCCAAGTACAAGACCAAACAACTACCACTGGAAAAGCTGGTGGAACTGTGCGATGGCAGCCCAAAGCCCATCGTGCTGATAGGAGGCGAAGAGGACCGCGAGTTGGGCCAACAGGTCGCCAGTGGTTCTAAGGCCACCATCTGGAATGCATGCGGACACCTGTCGCTGGCAGAATCTGCTTGGATGCTGAAGCAGGCCGCGGCCGTGGTGACCAACGACACGGGCATGATGCACATTGCCGCTGCCTTCAACAAAAGGATCGTTTCCGTATGGGGCAACACCATTCCCGAGTTCGGAATGTATCCTTATCTGCCGAAAGGCGGGGATTCGCTGGTGGCGGAAGTGGTTGGATTGAATTGCCGACCTTGCAGCAAGATCGGATTCAATAAATGTCCCAAGGGCCATTTCCGTTGCATGCGCGATCAGGATATTGACACCATCAAAAACTACATTTCACTATGAAAAAGTACCTACTCTCCATCAAACCCATTCAATCCGACCTTGCGCTACTGCTACTGCGTTTGGCTTCGGGCGGCATTATGGCCTACAGCCACGGTTGGGGCAAACTGCAAGGCATTTTGGAAGGCGACCTCGGTTTTGCCGACCCTATCGGCATCGGAGAAGTGCCATCACTTTTCCTGACCGTATTTGCCGAATTCGTCTGTGGGATCCTGGTTGCGCTCGGTCTGTTCACACGGGCCGCCTTGGTGCCGTTGATCATCACCATGGTGGTGGCGGTGTTCGTGGTCCATGCAGACGACCCGTTCGGCAAACAGGAGTTCGGGCTGTTGTTTCTGGTGCCTTACGTGGCGCTGTTCCTCACCGGGCCGGGCAAGTTTTCGGCTGATAAGATGATGGGAGGGAAGTAAGCCTACCCTTCAAAAAGGGCTTTCAGCTCGGTGGCGTCACTGGGTTTCATCTTGCCGGCAAGTATCAGGCTCAGTTGGCGCCTGCGCAGGGCGCCTTCGTAGCGCGCCTTCTCCTCATCGGTTTCGGGCACCACTTCGGGCACGGCAATGGTGTTGCCCACCTGATCCACGGCCACAAAGGTGTAAATGGCCTCGTTGGCCTTTATCTGGGCGGATGTGCTGCGGTCTTCCACAAACACATCGATGTAGATCTCCATACTGCTGTTGAAACTGCGGCTCACCTTCGATTGAAGCGTTACGATATCGCCCAGTTTGATGGGCTGGTTGAACGACACGTTATTGACCGATGCGGTTACGCAGACCCGCTTGCACAGTCGGTGGGCCGATATGGCTGCGATCACGTCCATCCAATGCAGCAACTTGCCTCCCATCAGGTTTCCAAGGGTGTTGGTGTCGTTGGGCAGTACGATCTCGGTGTTTACTGCCAGTGTGCTTTCTGCGGTACGTTTCTGTGCCATGGGGTGCAAATATAAAGGCGGGGCCGCGCGTTGCGCGGCCCCGCCTTTCCATGTGGTACTTATGCTTTTAGAGTTTGGTGAACTTCTGAACGAATTTCTCTCCGCTCTCCAAGTTGCGCAGTTCTACGAAGTACATGCCTTCTGCCAATTGCGAAACATCCACGTTGGCGTGGTCGGTAAACACACCCTCGGTGCTCACCAGCGTACCATCCAATGCAAACACGCGCAGTTCGTGTTCCTGTCCGTTGTTCATATAAACGGTCACAACATCAGAGGCAGGGTTCGGGTAAACCAGCATTTCTGGCCCAACCTCAACAGCCTGTGTTTCCTCAATGCCAGTGTACTCTTTGGTGTAGATGGGCAGCGTTATCTGCGTTGGGTGCTCTGGCGAGAAATGAATACGCTGAATGGCCACACGTGGTGCGTATTCTTCCCCTTCGAAGATGTACGTTTTGCCATCGCCCGGTTTTCTGCGGAAGAACTCGTTCGGCATTATCGGAATGTTCGGATTCACCTGGAATCGGTTGTAGTTGCTGCTGCTTACCAGCACTTTAATGCGGTGCCCGTCACCGAACGTGTAGGCGATCGGTAGCATCTCGAACACGTACTCATAGATCTCACCGATGTTGATATTCGAGAACGGAATGTCATCTCCAATGAATGGTACGGTATAATCCTTCCAAGGCTCTTCAACCAGCATGCGTACATAGTTCCGAGCGCGGGCATTTACGCAGCCATCCTGCACAAAATACTCTCTTCCGTCAGGATATACATCGATGATGCGGAAATGGAAATCGGTATCGGTCGGACCCTCGTCAATGCCACCGATGTTGCTCTTGGCATACAGTTTCACACGGGGGAAACCAACGATGCACAGTGAGTCGACCACAGGTTCGGTTTGGAAACTGATAACGCCCGGACGGTTCATGGTGTAAGGCTCATAGCGTGGGTCTTTCAGGTTGAACTGACCTTGGCTGTTGCGCTCACCATCAGGTGTACGAACGATCATGTTGGCCCCGCCAATGGTACGGATCGGGTCATCCGGATCGTGCACGTACATCTTGAAGCCTTCATCAACCGTTGGTGCCACTTGGTTCAGACTTCCATCCTGGTGCAGGTAGAAGGTTTCGCGTTGAATAGCATCCCAATCCCTACCCTCTGGCAGAGGAAAAGTGTCAACACCCAACCAGTAGTTTCCAAGATCCACGTTCTGAGGCTCGGTGTCGTCATTTGGGCCGATGACATACAGACGAACGTTCGGAATCTCGTTCGGGTCGGCAAAGTTGCGGTAAGGTATAGGGTTGATGGATTCAGCATTCAGTCCAGGAATCACGTTGCCCAACGGAATGTCTGGCAGCGTGATAGGAATAGAGCCGCCACCCAACGGAGTGTTGTAAACCAATTCGGCTTTAACGCCTGAGAGTGGCTGAACGCCTGTGAGCACACCGATCAGCTGGGTGTAAGGCAATTTGACCTCTTCAGATGGTACGCGTATGTTGATGGTTCCCAACAGCCCAAGGTCGGCCAATGGGTAAAGGTTGTCCGATTCTGGCAGAACGAATTTCGGTTCACCAATGAATTCGTCAGGGTGGTAGTTCAGGTTGTAACGGAACCAACCGATAACTTCCGAATTCAAAGCCTTGTCAATGGGAATGTTGCTCTCGCTGAAGTCATCGAAATTGATACCCAGTAGGTCGTTCACGTTCTCAGGATAGGTTCGGTCTCCTGTGGTAGTGCTTCCAATGGTCTGGTGCGCCCAAGGTCCGAGCACCAGTTTTTGCAATTCGCGGTTGGTCACTCCCGGGCGGTTGAACTTATTGTTGCTCAGGTGCCTGCGCATGTTTGCCCAGCTTTCTGTCTGCGAGTCAACAAAAATGTCCCACCAACCGCAGAGATGATAGCCAGGAACCTCCATGTTGCTGAAACGGTTGTACATGCCGTTTGGATCGCCTTCGCCTTGGGCATTCACCCGTGCGCGGCTGACATCTATTTCTGCACGACCAACAAAGTTCGGGTAATAACCGCAGGTCTTTTCTCCTGTGTTAGGGTCTTCATATTGTACCGAAACGAAGTGATCGATGGCCAAGTTGGCCGCATCGAACTTGTTCTGCTGGAAATACTTCTCTTCCGAGTTCACCACAATGGTCTGTGGCAGGTTGTAGTCGGCAGAACTGTGAATGTTGTTCTGCATGTCATTGTCTATCGGGATGAGGTCATCATCTGTTCCTGAGAAGATCTGACCCTTCAACCATCCGGTCACCAATCGGTCGCGAAGTACTCCATTCGGGTAACCTACGCCTTTATAGAAATCGGCAGGCGCCACAATCGGAAAGATGCACTTGATACCGGGTGCAGTATGGTCTATCATGTGCGCAGCTGCGGCCTGATATTGGTTGTAACCCAAAGCCGATGCACCGAACATGGCAATGCGACCATTATAAAGAAGGTCTGTGGTTTCATTCACGCCATCACCATCCAGATCGTAATCGCGCAAAAGGCGGTTTTTGATGTATTCCCATGTGTCGTATCCGTCTTCGTGTTTATTACCATTCTTCGGGTCGCTGGGGTCTGTGGCATCCAATACGTGTTGAAAGTTTGGATGGTAAACATTCTTGTTCCAGCCATCGCTGGTAAGCGGCAGATAAACGCCCTCAGATGCATAACGTCCGCGCTGGTCCTGCTTCGCAAACGCATATCCCAACAGGTTCATTACCGGGGCCTCTTCTGCGTTAAGATCCCCCTTGTCGTAAGGTGTCCTTGTAAGGATCAAAGGAAGTTGGTAAGGATTGGGGTTAGGCTGCCCGTTCAGCGAGTCATAGATCACGTACTGTGTTCCCCGCGGGATCAGCTCCAGATTGTAATCGATCGGTGTGCTTCCGAAAAGGGCCTGTAATTCGGCAGGCAGTTCAATGGACACGGGCACCATCAAACAGTCGCGCATGATAGGCAGATAAACGTCTGTCATCAGCTTCACGCTATCGTGCATGATGAATGCTTCGGAGTAAACGGTAGAGAACTCGAGCAGATTGTCGATCTGTCCGTTCAGAATAAGGTCGGCATTCTGGGCGCGACCGCTACCCAGCATCGAAACGATGAGTACGAGGGAAAGGATAACTCTTTTCATGGTGTGGAGTTGTTAGAGCTTTTTGATGTCGAATAGGATAGAGCCGTAAACCATGGCTCCAACTTTTGGAGAACCATAAGCCTCTTGGCGTTTCATGTTGTAAATGTTCGATCCACCAACACGTAGCGTGGTGAACCATTTTGGAATGTCGTAGCTGATGGACATGTCGAGGAAAGAGTAAGAAGGGACTGTTCCATCACCGAACGTGCTCTGCCAGTAGAACGAATCAACCCACTGGAAGTTGGCTGTGAAGCCGAGGCCTTTCCAAATGTTGTGGCCTTTCACGCCAAGGTTGATCTTGTGCTCAGGAGTATTGAAACCGGGAATGATGTTGTCGTCAATGTCATCATCTATCAGTTTGGCCCACGTGTAGTTTACTGTTGCCGAATACTTGTCGTTTATGTAATAGGCCAATCCTACCGTTGCCCCGGTCGATCGTACCTGCTGTGTGGCGTTCACCGGTATCTGGTAGCGCGTGTAACTCTCGTTGCTGGGCGTGTACGAAAGCAATTGGTCTACACCACTCTGCTCTCCGGCCACGGCATTCTTTGGTTGCACCACGCGTATCTCGCCAATGAAATCGGTGTACCAGTTGTAGTACCAAGTGGCGTCCACGTACAGTTTCTTGAAGAATACTCCGCGATAACCGAGTTCAATTGTTTTCACCTGCTCTGGTCTTATCTTCTTGGCATTGTAGGTCTGTAGTTTGCGGGCAGCAACATCATACACCGAATCGAACCAAACACCCTGTGTCTGAACGCTGTCCAAGAATTCGTTGAACATGGTCACGGAGTTCAACGTGTAAAGATTATCCCATCCGTTCAGGTTGCCGGCAATGGTAAGTGGTCCCACATCCAAGCGGATGAATTGGTTCTGTAGTGTTGGAGTACGGAAAGCACTTTGCGCTGCAACACGGAAAATGTGCCCCTTCAGGTTGTACATGATGGCAGCTCTTGGCGAGAACTGCACAGGGAAATTCACGTGCTTGTCCACACGCACAGACGCCATCACTTTCAGATTGTCGTTGAAGAACTTTCTGCTCAGTTGGAGGAATCCGCCCACTTCCCAAACAGAGAGGTCAACGAAGTCGGCAGTCAGGTCGGCAGAACCATTCTCCAATGTGTCAGCCGAATTCACAAGCGTATCTGAGAAAATGGTTCCGAACGACTGAGGGTCGTAGCGCCTGAAACTGGCACCTACAAGAATGTCCAACCACGGATAATCGAAGTTGTACTGACCTTCCACGTGTTGCAAGTTCGACTTGTCGGTGAACTTAGAGCCCGTCTGTAGGTCGGCATTGTTGATGATGGCCGTGCGAAGCGAATCGAATTTGGTGGATCCTGCTGCGATCCATCCGTTGGCATCTGCCACATCGCGGGCATGCTGATGCGCAATGGCCACTTCCTCCGTGGTAGCGTCATCATCAAAATCCTCGGTCATTACCTTCAATGTGTCGAAGTAAGCACCAAGATATTCACCCACATAATCAGAAATGCCCTCTTTCGAAATGTTGATGGCCGTGAACACCGCATCGTACGATTTTCCGGCATCTTCAAATGTGCTATAAGCCTTGAATAACCAGTTGCGCCCGGTCACTTCTGCCTTCACCTGTTGGAACATGATATTGTTGATGCTGTATCGGTTCGATGCCTGATATACCGCTGTTCCGATACCGAACTTGTAAGAGGCGTTAGCTTCAATACCGTGTTTGAAACGGTAGTGTAACGATGCTGACGCCTTGCCACTGAACGTCTTATTGTCAGCAATCTCGTTTTCCATGTAGCCCGGTGCCTGCACGTTGATGGTGCCGGGGTAAGCGTTCGGTGAAACCAGGCCGAGCCAGTTGTTCAGTGCAATGAAATCATCGCGTTCCTCTTGCGTGTAGCTGGGGTCGTCCTGCGCTTGTTCCACAATAGAGGAGAGGTCAACGTCCGTTTCTATGTCGCCATAGCGATTCGCCACCGAGTCATCCGCTATCCAGTCATCCGCACGTTTGTACTGTCCGGTCACTTTCAATGCAAAACGCTTCTCTTTACCGAAAGCCCGTGCAAAGCGGAACTGGCCGTCAATGTAATTGCGTGTTCCACCCTGGATCTTTACCGAAAGACCAGGATAATCATAAGGGTTCTTGGTGCGCATACTCACAACGCCTTGGAAGGCATTCGGGCCGTAAAGAGCTGATGCAGGTCCACTGATAACCTCAATGCTTTCAAGGTCGAGGTCGTTGGCACCCACCAAGTTACCCACCGGGAAGTTGAGCCCTGGTGCCTGGTTGTCCATTCCATCAATGAACTGAACGATACGGACAGGAGCCGTGGTGTTGAAACCGCGCATGTTTATGGCTTGAAATCCCATACTGGTGGTGGTCACATCCACCCCTTTAAGCGTGCTCAAACTGCCGTAGAAGTCTCCAGAGGCAACCTCACTTATCTCCCGTGCATTCAGTTTTTGGATGGTGGCTGGCGATTCCAAGATGGTTTCCGACACCCTCGAACCTGATATGACGACCTCTTGGCCTACCATATTGATGGTTTCCATCTCGATGGTGATGTTCGGAACGGAACCGTCTACCACCACTTCAAATTGCTGATAGCCCAAGTAGGTTATCTCCAAGGTCTTGGGCGAACTCAGGTCGAGTTCGATGGCAAACTTTCCATCTGGGTCTGTTTGCACACCGGTAGTTGTACCTTTAATGATCACAGATGCGGAGATGAGCGATTCACCTGATTTCTTGTCCTTCACCACACCGCTTATGCGTTTGGTCTGTGCCAAGGCGGCTGTGGCGATCATCAGGAAGAATGCAAGGAGCGTAAAGACTTTTCTCATTCGTTAAGGGTTGGTTATCTTTCTGTTGCGCCTCAAGGTTACGAAGTTTTTGAAATTTGACAATAGTGAGATATCAAGTTTTACATTTCGTAAGTTGCCAGTTCATCCACCCGTGCCGAATCAAACCGTTGGATCTATTCTCATTCAATCAAAGAATGAAGGAATTTCTTCAACACGAGTCTGTCACATTAGGTAGTAACACGCTCAGCATGTACCGGTTGGCTGCTTTGGGCATGGTGGTCGGCATCACGTGGGGCATCAGCTGATTTTTACACGGGCTTTCCGTAAAGAAGGCATCATTATTCCGTTCCCACAGCGCGATGTGCACATGATACAGCAGAAGTAGCGGTTCGCTTCAATTTCATCGGTTGTAACCTTTCGCCTGTTGCAAGCATCTTTTCTCGAAAGCTTGCAACAATGGTTCGTATTGTGTTATTTTTGAGTGAAATGCATTTCGCACTGAGGTCGTTGGTATTCAGGATGGTGTTGGTCACCGCGATGTGGGGTATCTGTTGGGGCACCGCACAGTCTCAGAACCAATCGTGGGTTCGAAAAGCAGGTGGTGCCACCACAGATGAGGCCACCGACTTATCCGTTGATGGTGCTGGAAATACCTACACCACAGGGCATTTCACTGCAGCTGCATCCTTTGGTTCCATCAGTCTTTCTTCAGCTGGCGTTACCGATGTGTTCCTTTCCAAGACCGATGCAGGTGGCAATTTTCTTTGGGCGGTAAAGGCAGGCGGAACGGGTTCAGACCGAGCATTTTCCGTCAAGACCGATGGTGCAGGCAACAGCTACATTACGGGATTCTTCTACGGAACGGCCACCTTCGGCCCGCACACCATCAACTCCAATGGCGTTCAAGACGTGTTCATTGCCAAGTACGACAACGCTGGCAACTGCTTGTGGGCTACAAGTGCCGGGGGCGCAGGGGCTGATATCGGAAACGGCATCAACGTTGACAACTCGGGAAACGTGGTCGTAACGGGCGAATTTGCGGGAACCGCCACATTTGGGTCGCAAACATTGGTCAGCCAGGGTGGTTCGGTCGATGTGTTTACGGCCAAGCTGGATGCTTCAGGCAATTTCCTTTGGGCGAAAAAGGGTTCTGCCCACCTTACCGACCGCGGAATAGACCTGGCTACCGATGCCAGCGGAAACGTATTCGTCACAGGTCAGTTCACCGATACCATCACCTTCGATAATGTGCACTACAACAATACGTTCAATGCCATTTTCGTCATCAAGTACAATAGCAGTGGGGTCGAGCAGTGGTTCAATAGGGCGGGTGCTGGTGCCATGAATGTGGCCAATGGGATTGCGGTCGATGGCGGAGGAAATCCCATCATCACAGGCGATTTCACGGGCAACCTCATTTTCTTCGGAAACCCCAATACCACGCTGACGCATCCTTATCCCAATCGCATCTTTCTGGCCAAGTACAGCGCAGCAGGTTCATTGCTTTGGACAGTTGCCGATGGTTCCGACAGCGAGGTCACGTCACGCAACATTACGCTCGATTCGGGAGGAAACCCGCATGTGGTCGGCAATTTCAAGTGTCGGTTCGGTTCGTTCTCGGATCAGTATGGCGTAGGAACCTTCAACAGCGTAGGAAACTGGGACGTGTTTGCGGGCAAGTACAACGCCAGCGGCCAATGGCAGTGGGGCCGTTCATTCGGTGGTCGACAAAGCGAATCGGGAAACGGCATTTCCGTCAATTCGAACGGACGCGTCACTGTGGCAGGAAGCTTTTCGGGACAGTTGTTCTTTGCTGTTTCGCAGGGTTTCATAGCCTTCGAATCCTATCCCATTTACGCAGGGTCGGATTACTGCGATGACGACTATTATCAACTCTTCAGAGCGCAGAATTCCGCAGGGAATACCGATGCGATGATCGCCACCATTTTCGACCTGAACCGAGAACCCTACGACTATTATCGCAGGACCGGAAGTGCTTGCGACCGTTCTTATGTTGGCGTCTGTGCCGGAGGTGTGTTGTGTCCTGATACGCTGGTTTTCTGCGGTTCGGGCATTGTCAATGTATCTTCCAATGTCATCCCGGCCGGTCCAAGTTTCACGTATCAATGGTCAAACGGAAGCGGGGCACCTTCCATTAATGTCAATCAATCCGGAACGTACACGGTGACACAAACATCGGCCGATGGCTGTTTTGTAAGCAGCGATGATATTTATGTGCAGATCAATCCGGCACCGGCACCACCGCTTATCTCCGACAATCTCGGCATCAATTCAAATGCGGCCTCGCCAGAAGACATCACTCTTTGTGCGCCCGATTCGGTGCAATTGACCGGTAGCGGTTTCGGAACCAACAGCCACGGTTGGCAAGGGCCTGTGGAATCGAACACCAATACTGTTTGGGCATCCGTTGAGGGCGATTACACATTCTTCTTCACCGATCCGAACGGGTGTGTGGTACAGAACACGATTTCGATAGGTATCGACACGCTTTTTCCACCCATCATTCCGCAAATGGTGTGCACCACCGACCTCGACCACAACGATACGGTTTCGTTCTGCACGGGCGAATCGTTCGTAATGCTGGTTTACGATTCCATCCTCAATCCCATAGGACTGAACTTCTGCATTCCGGATGCTACGATCAGTTGGATGGTTACTCCTTCAACCGTCAATTACGATGCTGTTACAGGTTGCGAACCATCAAGCAATAACTCGTTCGTCCCCAACGAATCAGGTGATTATCTGGTGCAAGCAACGGTCATTCGCATTAATCACTGCGATACGGATGTGGTTACCATCAGCCGTTCGGTCCACATCGAATTGTTTCCTGTTCCTTATCTCGAACCTCTTTCCATCGAAATATCGGGCAACGGCAACCTTTGTCCTGGCGATTCTTCCTTATTGGTAGCAACCGAGGCAGCCAATTACCTGTGGACAGGGCCGAACGTAGGGGGTATCACAAACGATAGTATTTGGGTGTACACGGCCGGGCTTTACTCAGTCAGCACAAGCGCTTCAGACACAAATGAATATGGGTGCATCACCACCATTTCTGCTTCAGACGGATTAGTAGTGACGGTTGCCGCACAACCTACAATTACCGCTGTTCCGGGCAACGCGGTCATCTGCCCAGAGGATTCGGTGGTGCTTGCATGCACCGGACTTGGCTCATTCGTTTGGCAGGGACCTTCGGGGCCTGTTGGCGGTAATCAGAATACCGTTTCGGTGAATACTCCGGGCATCTACTACTGCATTCGAACAGATGCAAATGGTTGTGAGGTCGTATCCAACTCTGTGGAGGTTGATCAGTATTCAACGCCATTCATCTTGACCGGAGGTGAGCCGATACTTTGCGATGGCGCTTCCATTACGCTCATGGCCGTTGCAAATCCGGGCAGTACCATTCAATGGCATTCGCCACTCACAGGCAGCGGGTTGGAACAGACCATCTCTGCTGCTGGCACTTACACCTGCAACATTACTTCATGTGGCATCGAAACAGAAGTCGAAGTGGTCGTCACCGCTTCAACCGTTGCTGCTTCCATCACGGTAGTGGGTCAGGCAGCCGTATGCGAGGGCGATTCGGTCACCTTGCTGGCCAATCCCGGTCAGGCCAACTATCTGTGGAATCCGGATGGGCCGCAATCAACAGAATGGACCGTATATGAATCGGGCACTTACACGCTGACAGCCTTCGATCTGAATGGATGTTCTAAAACATCGGCTCCTATCACAGTACAAATGGTGCCAAATAACGTTCCTGTGCCTCAGGTGCCCGACACCGCTGTTTGTCCCGGTGGATTTGCCATTCTGACGGCCGCTGCAGTTGGCACAGTCCGTTGGTACGATGATGCTTCTTCAACCACCGCTTTGGCTACTGGAAACACCTTCACTACTCCCGAACTTACGGAGCCAAGAACCTATTATGCCGACCAGAAAGTGGGAGTGTGCCGAAGCGAGAAAGTGCCGGTGGATGTGTTGATCGATGACTGCGAAGGAATTGAGGTGTCGAACGTGTTCACACCAGATGGCGATGGAATAAACGATGTATTCTATTTTCCGCAGAAAGGAGGAACCTGCTTTCTGTGCCGGATCTATGACCGTTGGGGTCGCCTGCTTTACCATTGGTCTGATGCCTATGCCGGATGGGATGGAACCATTCAGCCAACGGGTGCCAAAGTGAATGATGGTGTTTACTACTACGTACTCAATTATTGCGATTACGAAGAGAAGGAAACCCGCGACCACGGGTTCATTCATGTTTTCAACAGCCGGTCGGAATAGGCAAGAGGTAACAATTCGGGATTGCGTACGTTTGAAGGTCGACCAACAGACCTAAGAGACCGTGAACCGTTCGATCATTTTGCTGAGTTTGGCCATGTTGCCATTATTCGCTTCAGCCCAAAAAACCGGAACCATTCTCGACCGCTGGAGAAATTCGGTAGGTGTTTCCGTTCATCTGTTGCCGGTCAAAAAAGGCGTTACGCCAGCCTTTGGTCTGTATTACAATCCGCAGATAAACATCGTTAACCGGTACACCGATTTCTCGTTGGCCGCCACCATGCCCATGACGCTTGGTGTACACGTGAAGGATTCGTGGATCGAAAAGACCTTTTTCTACGGGCATATTCCAGCGGTGTTGGAGACCAGCTTCGGGCATTATTCCACACGCAATTTCTACTCCGACATTGGTGGTGCCGTAGGCGCGGGTTATGGTTTGCAGGTAACAGATAAAGGCCTGTCATCGGGTTTTGTTGCAACGGCTGCGGCCCGAACGTGGTTCTTCCGTTCAAGCCTCACCATTCGTTATATGTTTCACCTCAGTTTGCAGGGAAGCGGGTACAATACGCACGCCATTGCCGTAGCTGTCAACATGGGCAACTACTTCAAAAAGCTGATCCATATGAACAAGATCAGCAAGTTTCAAAACTTCAAATAGGCCGCCATTGGATGATGGATGCACGCACTTTGGTTGCGATGCATACTTTTGTTCAACCCGTTAACGACCGATATGATCAGAAACGTACTACTGCTTTTCATCCTTCTTACGACCTTTCAACTGGCAGAGGCCGGAGGTCCATGGCCACGCGGAAAGAACAAGGGTTATGCACAACTTGGCTTCACCTACATTGGCTACAGCAAGTTTTTCGACCACAGCGGAAAAGTGACCGACCTACGCAGAAACGTCACCGATTTCACTGCTCAGGCCTACATCGATTACGGTATTACAAACCGATTGACCATGACGGCCATTCTGCCATTCAAGTATGTGGCCACATCAGAAAAGATCGCTTCGGCAGATTCAAGCTACTTCACCGATACCATTCCATTCGGAAATCTGTATGCACTGAACATGGTCAACCTTGGCCTCAAGTACTGCATCATCGATAAGAAGGTGAAATTCTCTGCCGGGTTGAATGCCGAGTTCAATGTGGCCCGCTACGATTCCATCACCGCTCTACGAACCGGCCCGAAGACATTCGTTCTCAATCCATACCTCAGTGTCGGTGGCTCATTCGGCAAGTTCTACTCGCAATTCGAGGCAGGTTATCGTCTCCGGTTGAACGGTTACAGCGATGAGGTGGACATGAACTTCGAGATCGGTTATTCATGGAATCAGAAAACCTACTTCATCTTGGCCGTTAACGGTCGTCTTTCCATGATGGAGGGCAGCTACGACAATAACGTGACGCCATTGGTGAACGATGCCGACCCCACAAGCAGTCTGCACCCGAATGGTCGCGACCTGCACACATCGCTTTACCCCAACAATCAGCAATACGTAGGTTACGGGCTCAAATTCATTCAGAAGATCAAAAAGGTACACCTCAATGCCGGTGTCTATTTCGGTATGGGACAGATGGTGGCAGCGGCTCCGTCTTACAACCTGGGTGTGGCTTACGAATGGTAGGCGCTTCAAACATAGCCGTGCTTGCCGAAATGAATCGGCATGTGCTTGGGCAGTTGCGTGCCGTGCTCCAAACCATTGAGCAGAAACAGTATACAATGGTCAATGCCAAAGGCAATGCCAGCATTGGGCAGCACGTGCGCCACACACTCGAATTCTATCTGTGTCTGTTCGATGCAGATGAAGCGGTCAACTACGATCTGCGCAAGCGCGATGTGCTCATCGAATCGAGCGCTGCACATGCCGTTTCCGTTCTTGATGCTATCATGCTGCGCATAGATGGTTTCAATGCCGATAGACCGATCCGTTTGGTGACGGTGGTCTCTGCCGATAGCCGTTTGGAGCTCGAAATGGGTTCTACTTTCGAGCGTGAGTTTTTCTACGTGCTTGAACACGCCATTCATCACATGGCACTGATACGTCTGTTGGCTAAGGACATGGATGAGGCATTTCCGTTGCCAGACAATTTCGGGGTGGCCTATTCCACGGTCATCCATCGTCAGCTTGAGGCCAACGGCCACGCATGAACCCGATTCCGTATTCAACGCGCTGTCATATTTGGTTTCAGCGTTCCCTGAGGTGGGAATTCTGGCCTTGGCAATTCGTTTATTTCCCTGTGGCCGTTTATTGGCTGTTTCTATCCCTTCGGGCAAAAGGTTTGGTCTTCTTCAGCGCGGTCAATCCTGCCATGAAATTCGGGGGCTTTGTGGCGTACTCAAAATCAGAGGCGCTCAAACTTGTTCCAAGCAGTTATTTGCCAAAGACCCTTTACCTCGACCTTCCAGTTCGGATGGATGAAGTGAACGTTCAATTGTCGGAAAAGGCAATGGATTTTCCGTTGATCATCAAACCCGACATGGGCGAACGCGGCAAAGGCGTGCGCATTCTTCATTCCGAACAAGAGCTTGCAGATGCATGTAAGGCAGTTACAGAGCGCACGATTCTTCAGGTATTTGAAGACCTGCCAATGGAATTCGGAGTGCTTTACAGCCGCCATCCCAATGAGGAAAATGGCATTGTCACCTCAGTGGTCATCAAAGAATTTCCTTCTGTAACGGGCGATGGCGTTAGCACGCTCCTGCAATTGATCCTGCGATATGAGCGGACACGGTTCAACTACAAACGATTGGTAGGCAAGCATGCTTCAGAACTGAACACGATTCCGTCCAATGGACAGGTGGTGCGATTGGTCAAGCTCGGAAACCACATTCTTGGCGCCACGTTTCTCAATGGCAATCATCTTATTGGCCCACAACTCAATGATGTTTTCGACCGATTGGCGAAACAGATGCCCGGTTTTCACTTGGGTCGTTTCGATGTGCGGGCGGCATCCATCGAGCAACTTCTGGCAGGCAATTTCAAAGTGATCGAAGTGAACGGGGTCAACTCAGAGCCTGCCCACATTTACGACCCTGAATACTCCATTTTCGCTGCTTGGCGCGACCTCTTCCGTCATTGGAATCGTTTGACAGACATCGCCATTGCCAATCACCGCAATGGGGTTCCGTACGCTTCATTCTCAACAATAAGGGCCGAGATCAAACGGCACAATCGCGAAGGCGCCAAGCACCTTTGATCACCTACGCAGGTAGTAGTTCAACCCAAGGGTAAATCCGATGGTGAAGTTGTGCGACTTATCGTAGTTGCCATCGTTCTCCACCGGATGGTCCTTGTCATTGATGTCGCCCGAAAACGTGGTTCGCATGCCTACACTGAGCATCAGCCATTTGGTAAAGTAGAACTCCTTTTCTACCCCAAGCACAACCGAAGCATCAATGGGTCGGAAGTAATCCTTGTCGTTCGCTTCGGGGTTGGCAATGGTTCCCAGCGGATATTCGTTTCCTGAATAGGTGATGCGGGCAGATCGCAGTATGCCGACATCGGCCCCAAGATTGATGACCCAAGGCGATTCGAATCTCTTCTGGTTCTTGATCTTGAACTTGTAGCGGAGCACCAGTGGCACATGGAAGTACTGCAAATTCACTTGGCGTTTGGCCACTTGCCCATTCAGCTTGTCTTCATATTCCTGTCCTTGGCGCGAATAGAAAATGAATCCGGTTTCGAACCCGTATTGCCTCTTGAAAGTGTAGCCGACACGCACACCCGATGCCATTCCGAATGTGGGCTTGTAGGCCAGTTCCTTTCCATTGAAAGCACCGTAAGTGTTCTGATTGAAAATGAGTGGCAGGTTGAAATTGGCATGAACGCCTCCATAAACTTCGTGATCGGGAGTTCCGGTCAGTTCTTTTGGCAATCCTTCTACTGGAGTTATATTGAGCGAGTCCTCGTTTAAAATATTGGACAGGAAAGGCGGTATCACAGGAATCTGGCTCAAGCGGAATGATGGAGCGGAAGCACCTTCGGAACCAGTGCCGATGGATTCTTGTTTTTGCTCTGGGCTCGTTGCACTCAAATCGTTAGACGCTGATTTTTCCAAAGGTTCTTGATTCCGAGTATCATCATTCGCAGATAAATCAGATGATGGCGTTGGGCTTTCTTCCAATTTCTTGTTCGTGTTTGCGGTTTGCGTTTCCGCCTTTCCGCCACTGCTTAGGTGGCCGCCAAGTGTCATTGCATTTGAAGCCACAGAAGACGATTGACCTTCGCTCGGTGATGTGCTTGGTGGTTCAGGTTCAGCTATTTCGGAGACGCTCAAAGCCGTTTCAACTTCCTGAATTTGCTGCGCAGAACTTTCAACTTCCGACCTATTTCCTGAGTCCGAGGTTCCAATTGGGAAAGACGCTTGTTCAGAACGTGTTTCGGTGCCCGTTTCGGTCACAGCGGCATTGCTTTGCATGGCATCGCTTCCCATCAGCGCGAACAGCATGATTGCGGCAAGCACAACCATCATCGATGTGTCGTTGATGATGATCCAAAGAATACCCTTTCTGTTCTTGTTCGCTTCCGTATTCGCATTGATCTTCTCCCACATGTTGGCAGGAGGCGCCACGGAATGACCCGCCAACTTCTGTTGGAACAGGCGGTCAAAATCCTGCTGGTTATGTTCGTCCTTGCTCATGCCACTTGCATTAATTCTGTTACCCGTATCTGCAGCATTTTCCGCGCACGGTTCATTCTAAGTTTCGAATTGCCTTCGCTTATCTCAAGCAGCTCGGCTATCTCTTTATGGCTGTAACCTTCAACTGCGAACATGCTGAACACCTCGCGGTAGCCATCAGGCAGTTCACGGATCAATCGCATCAGGTCATCAGCACTCATCTTTGCCATTACGTCATGGTCGTAGGCTATCTCTTCCGAGTTCTCCAAATCGATGTCGGCCATTGGCTTCCGCTTCCGTAGCTGCATCAGGGCCATGTTTACCATAATGCGTTTCGCCCAACCTTCAAAAGAACCTTCAGAACGATACGATTTCAAACTGTCCAACAACTTCACAAACCCCTCTTGGAACACATCCTTTGCATCATCCTCGTTGCCCATGTAACGCAAACAGATGGCATACAGAACACCCGACAGCTCGTTGTAAAGATGACGCTGGGCGCGTTGGTCGCCATCGGCAGCTTGGGTCACCCAATTGTCTATGCTGTTCTGATTATGCACAGTGCGTAACAAGATCGCGTTTTTCGTCCATTCAATTGAAAGATGCAGGTCAGAGAGGAATAGTTACAAGCCGTTCCATTTTTATTTGACACCTGTTGAGTGCGCATCTGGCTTTTCGCGCAGCGCGTGCCCGTGCTAGTCTTTCAGCACAAAACCCAAAATACACTGAGCCACCTTCCACGGGCATGAGAAAAAGAATTGAGAACAAAAACCGATATTCACACCATGTTGGGATTTCGTCCTTTTTCCATCTCTGAGCACACTGCATACAGATTCGGCTTCAATGGCATGGAGAAGGATGATGAGGTAAAAGGAAACGGCAACAGCCTCGACTTCGGGGCGAGGATACAGGATCCACGAATTGGACGTTGGTTGAGTTTAGACCCCTTGCAACACAAGTACCCGTCACAGGCTCCTTACTCTTTTGTTGCAAACAGCCCGATGTTCTTGGTAGAGGTTGACGGACGATGGTACGTCAAGTTTGACAACCCCAGTGACCCTAAGACCTTGGTATTCGTAGCTGAGGATGGAGATAATCTTTCAACGTTGGAGATACAACTTGGGGTCAGCAAGGGATCTTTATCGAACAACAAAGTTCTTTCCGGCATGAGCATCAATACAGGAACAGAACTATCAACGGAACTTAATGTGGTTAAGGCGGTACAACGCATCAACGCGTATCTTCAATCGGAAAATATTGATCTTACGAACTGTGCAAATTGCATGATGGCTGCTAATGGTGTCAAGCAAAAGAACGCATGGGCGGCAGGAGAGGATAATAGTGCTGATGTGATGGAGCACACTGCGAAACGGCTTGATGCTGACTTCGAGAGTGTGCCAGAAAAGGACGCTTCGGTTGGAGATGGTTTAACATTTCGGATGAGTAAAAGTTGGATTGCAGGAGACCCAGATGTAAGAAAGATGGCTCAGTTCAAGGGGATTGATGTGAATAAGGATAACCCTGATTATCAGACGCATGTTGAAGATGCCTTCAATCGAAGTGATATTGGACACTATGGAGTAGTTTTGTTAAAGTCGAGAGATGGACTAAGTATATCTCAGTATTTGGAAAAACCAGGTCAGGGTAATGTTCGCATTAGTTCTTATCCCCCAGTTGGAGGCGATATGTGGACACCATCTCCAGCAAACCTTAACAGTGACGAATCGCCAGTGCAAAAGAAAACGGGAGGGTAATGAAGGAAAAACTCACTTGTATTGCCGTTGGGTTGTTAGTCATGCTTGTTTTGACGTTGACGGTGGAAGGATGTGCTGGAACCTCTCGAAAACTGAAATTCCAGGATATGTCTGAGCAAGATTCCGTGATGATTTTCAAGGGAGATGTCTTTTGGCGGTACAAGAGTTCAGATTTAGATAGCATCTCGTTGCCTTATTTGGATTCGGTTCTTAACGTCTTACGGAATGGAGCGCCTTGGGATTCCATTGTGGTAGAAGTCACTGCTTACTACCATATCGAAGAAAGTGTCAGATATGGTAATAAGCGTGCTGAATCGATAGGGAAATATTTCATAGATAGCAGGTTAAAAAGAGCTAAAATTCGTTCTCGAGGGACGGTTGTAGTTGTTGAGTCGGCTGAGGAATTAAAGGCTACTGAAACTGAGATCAAGGCCTTTCGGCACAATCGATAGCGTGGTCGCAAGCGGGATTATCATACCCCTACGACCACAAAGAAAAGGGCCAAGAAGGACGAACCCCTTGAGCCAATTTCGACAGCGGCCTTGCCAATAGCATGAAAGTTTAGCTTTGTGGAAGACGCGAAATTTGCTGAACAATGGCCAAAAAGAATACCGATGTACTCGTGCCACAGGAAGTACTGATGAGTAAGATCCATGAGATACGTGGGCAAAAAGTAATGCTTGATAGCGACCTTGCGGAACTCTATCAGGTGGAGACCAAACGATTGAACGAACAGGTTCGAAGGAACATGGAACGTTTCCCAGAAGACTTCATGTTCGAACTCACCAAAGAAGAGTGGAACGACTTGAAGTCGCAATCTGCGACATCAAGTTGGGGAGGCAGACGGAAACTGCCGTTGGTTTTTACAGAACACGGCATCCTGATGCTTTCAAGTGTGCTGAACAGCCCCACAGCGATAAAAGCCAACATCCAGATCATGCGGCTTTTCACCAAAATGCGAGAGATGATCGCCAGCCATCAGGAGATATTCCGGCAATTGGACGAGATCAGGAATAACGTAAAAGGCCATGACGACCAGTTGCAACTGATTTTCGAATACCTGAAGCAGTTTGAGGCCAGCAAACAGCAAGAGTTTGACCAACAGAACAGGAAGAAGATCGGTTACAGACGCAAGCAGGACGATTGAACTTTTGCAGTGAATGTGCAGCACAAAACCCAATATTCACCTAGCGCACTTCCACGGGCAAGAGAAAAAAAATCCAGTTCAAAAAGCGATATTTATAGCATGTCGCGTTTTTGCCATTTTTCCTCCTCTGAGCACACTGGTTACAGATTCGGCTTCAACGGCATATGTAGGGTTTGGTGTTCAGATCAGTCGCAGACTGATCGTACTCAGTTCCAAACAAGTCGTCCTTCGGAAGACTTGCTCGGGCAGGGGGTACCTCCGAGAATCCAGCTCCATACGGTATTGAAAATGAATTACCAGATCAATATGAATAGACTCGTTAAAGCCGGTGGGTTGTTGCTACTAACATTACTGGCTGCCTGTTCTGAAGTCCAAAAGGAGTACTACGACTCGGGCGAGATAAGAAAGGAATGTCAGTTAAGAGATGGCAAAATTCATGGTACGTGCATAGAGTATTATGAAAACGGAGAAGTAAAAGTGGTTGCTAATTATGTCAACGGCTCTCTGGAAGGCCCCATCGAAAGGTTTTACCCAAGTGGCACCATTGAATGGCGAGGGCAATACGAAGACAACCTCCTACATGGCTTATATTCTTCATATTCCGAATCAGGCCGTCTGATTCAGAAAGGACATTACATGAGGGGAAAGCCGCATGGCACAATTACGGATTATTGTCAAGAAAGCGGTCAAGTTACAGCGGAGTTTAACTATGTGAAAGGCGAAGAGCATGGTTTCTACAGGTCATACTATGATAATGGACGACTCGAGTTAGAAGCCATTAGGTCAAATGACTCAACCACCGTGTTCTATAGAGAGTTTGACGAACAAGGAAATGTAGTTGACGAATCTTACTATATCGCCATTCATTTAAAGTCTGATACGTTTCAAATAGGCGATAACATCGAAGTATCTATTGACATTCAGGGACCAATTACAGAGGAATTTGTTTTAAAGGCTGCCGTGTTGGAAAGACTGGCAGCCAGAGAAACGGATTATCGAATTGTACCAATCAGCAGCGAAGGCAAGGCAACTTTCAGTTATGTAGCAAAGGACACTTCAGAGCGCTATGTTTGGGTAACGATGAATTCAGGGTTTACGGATTCCTGGTTCGTAGAGTATAAAAAAATTAAGGTCATTCCACGTAAAGACTAAATCCTCATGCCCGGTCAAGAGTTCCGAAGGGTCACTTGGTCGTAATAAAGAACGATTCGTTTGTTGCTGATCCAAGCACAAAACCCAAAATACACCTAGCGCACTTCCACGGACATGAAAAAAAATATCCCGTTCAAAAACCGATATTTATACCATGTTGGGTTTTGCGGCTTTTTGGGCTTTAGTAAGTGCCTCATAGCTTGCTGAATATCTGAGGCAATCCCGATATACTACATTTACGTTCATGGAATTCCTCTCAAACTTCGATTTCTCCATCCTTCACATCAAGGCGCTGCACATCATTTTCGTCACCACTTGGTTTGCGGGGTTGTTTTACATCGTGCGCCTTTTCATTTACCACGCTGAGGCGCGTAGCATGCAGGAACCTGCTCGTAGCATCCTCGAAAAACAATACAAGCTCATGCAATGGCGGCTTTGGTACATCATCACATGGCCATCTGCGATTCTCACATTCGTGTTCGGGTTCTGGTTGGTTTACGGGTTCAACTACTGGTTGCAACCATGGATGCACGTCAAGTTTGCGTTAGTGGGGTTGTTGTTCCTCTACCAGCTGTACTGCCACCGCATTTTCCGAAAGTTTCAGAACGATGAGGACACGTGGGGATCAGTGAAGCTGCGCATTTGGAATGAAGTTGCCACGCTCCTGCTCTTCGGCATCGTGTTCGTAGTGGTGCTCAAGAATTCCGTTACCTGGATCTGGGGCCTCGGCAGTCTCATCATGCTATCCATCGTCATGATGCTGGCGATCAAGCTCTATGGCAAGGCGAGGGGTGAGAAAAAGGAAGAATGAAAAACGAAAAAGGTTTTGGTTAGTACCCGCATCATAGCGCCTTAGCGAGAAGAACAATCTCTGTTTCTCCGCATCTCTGTGTGAAACTAAAAAACCAGAGGCAAGAATAAAGAAGAGTGAATTGAAAGTGTCTTAAGCTCTTTGCGTCTTAGCGCCTTTGCAAGAGGAAAATTCTCTATTTCTCTGCGTCTCTGTGTGAAACAAAGATTAATTCCCAGAAACGATGCGCGCTTCCTTGTTGGAAAGGCTCACCGATGCCAGCATTTTCTGGGCGTCATCCAAACTGGTGTACGAGCCATAAGCAACCATGTGACCTGTGGCATCCTTGCCAGCATATTCGGCCGCGAAGCCGCGTTGGGTCATTTTCTGCACGTAAGCATCGGCATCGGTCTTTGTGCCGAATGTGGCTGCAATCACCATGTGCCGAAATGCGGCTGTAGTAGTAGAGACAATTTCAGAAGCCTCTTCCGAATTAATTTCAGTAGACGCAATGGCGTCTGTTTTCACCACAATGGCGTGGTCTGTGCCTTCCACCAAATGCAGTTCCAAGTATTCTTTTTCGAATTTATCGGCCAGCACATCTTTCTGCTCATATCCTTTCGAAAGCCAGTCTTCGTTGAACGTCCTTGAGCGATAAACACTTTCTGTTCCCAATGCCAGCGGATTGAACTGGTGTGCCCACTGCGTGTTCGTGCCAACAAGACCCTGCTGAACAGGAATCCATGCAAAGAATCCGATGGCAACCACCGCGGCTGCATAGCTCGCGATCCGTTTAAGCGGAAGCGTACGGACCTTGGTTGCAACGGGTCCGTCTGCCGAAACCAATTCGCGCATGCGGTCCACATTGTCCTTTTCAACGGGTCGAAGGTTGATCGGCTTCAGCCCGAAAAACGCATCCTGAACATCTGGAACAGGGACAGAGACGAATTCTACTCTTCCCTCCATCGACTTCCGCAGCGAACCCAACCCTTCAAAAACCACCGATTCACCAGCATTAAGCCTAAATCGCAGTTCAGAAATGGCATCGGTCACGAATGTATCGGCATAGGTGTAGGCCATGCTTTGCATTGTAGCAACGGTGGTCACCAAAAGCCCATCGTTGTGCGAAAGCTTGGCATTGAAAATGACCGTTTTGCGGGGTGGTTGGATCCGATTTCGAAGGCCGTCAAGTTCTGCGTCAACGTGGTCGGTAACGAACCCACCGAACCCCGGAAGTACAACAACCGGCTGCTCGCGCAGCAGTGCAACAATGATATGTCCAAGTTGTTTGGTCAACATGATTCGGAACGCGCCAAGGTACGGGAAATTATAGGTTCAAATGGCGCAAAAGACGTTCAAGGTCTTCCGGTGTATCCACCGAATTGCTTTCGTGTTCTGTCTCAGCAAGTTGGATGGAGAAACCATTTTCCAACCACCGCAATTGTTCCAGACTTTCGGCCTTTTCCAATGGCGATTGCGGCAAGGCCGCCAGCGTTCTTAGCACTTCCGCTCGGTAGGCGTAGATGCCAATGTGCTTATAAAAGGTTCCTTTTTGCAGTACTTCGTGCCTACCTACCGACCGCAAATGAGGTATGGCCGCCCGGCTGAAATACAGCGCCTTGCCATTGGCAGCACGAACTACTTTCACCACGGTGTCGCTGTAGAGGTCTTCCTCCGTTTCAATGCGCTTTACCAGCGTGGCTATCTGCGTTTCGTCATTCGAAAAAAGACTGGCCAACAGGTCTATCTGCTCGGGTTCAATGAAGGGTTCGTCTCCTTGTATATTGATGACCACATCCACGTGTTTCAACTGCGAGGTCACCTCTGCACAACGGTCGGTTCCGGTCTGATGCTCCGTGGAAGTCATCAGCACATTTCCACCGAAATGCACCACGTGGTCATGTATGCGCGCATCGTCAGTCGCCACCAGCACCGCACTTAGCAGCTTGGCTTTCGAGGCCTGTTCGTACACGCGCTGAATCATGCTCTTACCCGCAATATTCACCAATGGCTTGGCCGGAAATCGGGTGCTTGCGTAGCGGGAAGGAATGATGCCGATGATGTTGGTCATGGGGCAAATTTAGTTAACCGCAAAGACGCAGAGTTTTCGCGAAGGAAACAGAGCTTTAAACAAGGATGGAGAAGAATCCTTGGTGTTCTCAGCGTTTTCTTGGCGACTTTGCGGTTATAGACCTGTGGAGGTTTGTGAAAACGATTCGGAAACCACGGGAATTCGCATATTCGTGCCCATTCACAATTCATAAACGACAGAACATGGCAGACGTAATTGACTACAAGATTTACGGTGATGATATGCAAGCGGTTGAGATTGAACTCGACCCGATGGAAGCCGTAAGGGCAGAGGCTGGCGCCATGCTTTACATGGAAAACGGCATTCAGATGCAAACCGATACGGGCGGTGGCATCTTTAAGGGGTTCAAGCGATTGATAACCGGTGAGAGTTTCTTCATCACCACTTTCCTGCACACCGGATCGGGGAAAAGCCGAGTGGCATTTGCCGCCCCGTATCCCGGAAAGATCATTCCGCTTCAGTTAGGCGAATTGGGCGGCACGTTCTACTGCCAGAAAGACGGTTTTCTGTGTGCTGCCAAAGGAATTGAGATTGAGGTGGCGTTTACCAAGCGTATAGGTGCTGGGCTATTCGGTGGCGAAGGGTTCATCCTTCAACGATTGGAAGGCGATGGACTGGCGTTCATCCATGCGGGTGGAACCATCATTAAAAAAGAACTGAAAGCGGGCGAAACCTTGCGGGTAGATACGGGCTGTTTGGTGGCGTTCGCGCCAACGGTCGATTACGACATTCAGTTCATAGGCGGTTTCCGAAACTCGCTTTTCGGTGGCGAAGGGCTGTTCACGGCCAATCTTACAGGCCCTGGAATCGTGTACCTTCAATCGTTGCCCTTCAGCCGTTTGGCCGATAGAATTGTGGCTGCATCGCGTAGGGGCAACAAGGACGAACGCAAAGGCGTTGCCGGAATGGGTGGCGACCTGCTGGGCGGCCTGCTCAGTGGTGATTAGGCCAACGCCCGAGCTTCGATCTTTCCGAAAACCTCGTCCGTCTCCCAGTTGCTTTCAATGCCATCCCAAGAGAGGATGTCGTTCATGATCACATCCTGTTCTTTGCCACGTGCCAAAGCTTCAGAATAGCGCATTTCTGAGAACGTGACCATTTCATAAAGCGGAACCCATTTTCCAGGGTTTTCGGTACTCAGTTTCTTCTCAATTTTCTTGCGAAGCAAGAATTTCGGGTCGGCCACCAGATCGCGCATTTCTATGAAGTTGCGCAGGGCAAGGTCGGCAATGGCATCCGAGTCGGGCTTGCGGCTCTGCTCAAACTCTTCGAACAGTAGCTGCTTGTCGTTCCAGTGTTGGTCAGCCAGTTGGTCGAACACATGGCAATCTTCAAACCCGCAGACCATGCCTTGCCCATAGAACGGCACAATGGCGTGCGATGCATCACCGAAGATCAGCGCTTTGTCCTTGTACTTCCATGGGAAACAGCGAACGGTGCATAGTGATGAGGTGGGATTTGAGAAGAAATCTTCCACCAGATTGGGCATGTGCGGAACCACATCTGGGAACACTTCATGGAAGAAATCGAGCACCTGCTTTTCGGTATTCAGGTTTTCGAAGGCGTATTTTCCTTCAAAGGAAAGGAACAGGGTCACCGTGAAACTCCCATCCAAATTGGGAAGCGCAATGAGCATGAATCCGCCACGCGGCCAAATGTGAAGCGCGTTCTTCTCCAATCGGAAACCACCGTTTTCTGCCGCAGGAATGGACAATTCCTTGTAGCCGTGTTTCAGGTAGGTTTGCGAGTAATCGAAGCGATCGGTCATCATCATGGCATGGCGCACTTCGCTGAAGGCACCGTCCGTTCCATATATCTGTGCTGCCGCTACCTCGGTGGTTTCGCCTGTCAGTTCGTTTCTGAATGTTGCCTTACCGGCCTCAAGATCCATATTGACGCAGCGTTGGTTGAAATTGACCTTCACACCCGCATTCTCGGCCTCGGTCATCAGCAAGGCGTTCAATCCGCCACGCGAAACCGAGTTTATATGCTGACCATCTTTACCATAAGGCTGAAAGTTGGTGTTGCCTTCCGCGTCATGAACCATTCTGCCTGGCATCGGAATCACCATTTTCAGCACCTTTTCCTTCAGACCAACGCGGTCAAGTGCTTTCAGCCCTCGGTGCGAGATGGCCAAGTTGATGGAACGCCCTGCGCTGATGTCCACCGTTCGCATGTCGGGTCTGCGCTCAAAAACTTCCACTTGCACACCGCGCTTGGCGAGGTAAACCGCGTGCAACGAACCCACAAGTCCGGCACCGATGATGATCTGTTTTTCCATATCCGAATTCAAAAATGGGTCGGCAAGATAACCAAACCGAAGCGCGAAGGTTCATGACCAGCGTCATGAACGTGGAAAGCGTTTTGCCTAATTTCGGTCGCCTAAATAGCACACGATGAACGAGAAACTCATGCACGAACAATTGGAAATGCTTCGTCAGAAGTATGAGGCCATGGGTCAGGACATGAATTCCTATTTGGAGGGACTCTTGCTTTCAAATTACCTCCCTTATTGGGAATACACTTCTGTCGACACGTTGCTCACGTTGCAGAAACCGCGCACCGATTTTCCGGATGAGTTGATCTTCATCATCTATCACCAGATCACCGAACTTTATTTCAGGCTCAGTCTGCACGAATATGAGCAGATCGCGAACAATGGCCGCGATGTGCGGGCAAATGGAGAAGATAAGGGTTGGAAATCCCAGATCGAGCTCGATTATCTGAAAGACCGCGTTCGCAGGATCAATCAATACTTCAAGGCGCTTACCACCAGCTATGGCGTTATGGAGAACGGCATGGAAAAGGAGCAGTTCCTGAAATTCAGAATGGCACTGTTGCCCGCCAGCGGCTTTCAGAGCGCGCAGTATCGCAAGATCGAAATATGCTCCACACCCATCAACAATCTGATTCATGTCGATCATCGCGAAAAATTCAAAGGCATGGCTTCGAACCCCGATAATGTGCGGAGCATGTTCGAGTTCATTTATTGGAAAGCGGGCGCAACCGAATTGGAAACAGGCAAGAAAACGCTGACGCTGAAGCAGTTTGAGCAACGCTACAGCGAAGAGCTCATCGCTTTGGCCATCGAGTATTCTGACAAGAACCTTTGGGCCAAATACAAGCAGTTGAGTGCCACAGAGCAGAAAGATTCGGAACTGGTTGAGCAGATGCGATTGCTCGATACCAATGTGAACATCAACTGGCCTTTGCAGCACTACAAAACGGCAGCGCGGTATCTGCTTCGCGATGCATCGCAAGGCGTGGCGGCCACAGGCGGAACCAATTGGCAACAGTACCTGCCGCCACGGTTCATGAAGCGCATCTTCTTTCCCGAACTCTGGTCAGAGCAGGAAAAGGACAATTGGGGCAAAAGTTGGGTTGACGGTCTCTGACCTATTAAATCGCGTATTCTCATCGGATAAACAGATTAGTTTGTACGAACTGTTTACTTTGCAGGTCGCAAAGTCAGTTCGATCTATGGTTTCAAGATTCGTTTTATCATGTGTAGCTGTAATTGGAATGGTGCATTCCAGTTCGTGGGTCAGTGCTCAGTACGTCATTAACGGTGATGCGCAGCAATTGAGTTGCAACTGTTACCGACTTACAGAGGCCATCAACAACCAAGGTGGGTCTGTTTGGAACTCGAACATGATCAGTCTGAATGATCCTTTCGACTTCACGTTCGATGTGTACCTCGGAACACAGAATGCATCTGGCGCAGACGGTGTGGCGTTCGTGCTACAACCAGTGAGCACGGCCGAAGGTAACTGGGGCGGGGGAATGGGCTATGAGAGCATTTCTCCCTCAGTAGCCGTTGAAGTTGATACATGGCAGAACGACTGGGACCCTGCTTTCGATCATATTGCAATACAGAAGAACGGAGATGTGAACCATACCACAGCCAACAATTTGGCGGCACCAGAGTATGCTTTGGTCAGCGGAGGAAACATTGAGGATGGGCTATACCACGTAATGCGCGTTACTTGGGATCCGACCACAACCACGTTGCAGGCTTACATGGATGGTTCGTTGCGCATCACCTACGTTGGCGACATGGTAACCAACATTTTCGGCAACGACCCAATGGTTTTCTGGGGCTTCACCGGTAGCACGGGAGGTGCCAATAACGTTCATGAATTCTGCTTGGCCATCATTCCAGGGCTTACGTCAGACCAAAGTCAGATCTGTGCAGGGGAAGAAGTGCAGTTCTTCGATGATTCGTATAGCGCATTGGGCGATGTGGTAAGTTGGAGTTGGGATTTTGGCAACGGCCAGACCTCAACCAACCAGAATCCTGGGGCAGTTTCCTTTTCGCAAGCAGGAACCTACGATGTGATTCAGACCATAGTTGATGCTGCAGGTTGCGATGCTACCGATACGTTGGAGATCACGGTTCATCCGAATCCGCAGGCAGATTTTGTGGCAACCGAAGTGTGTGAAGGGAATGAGAGCGCTTTCACGAGCCAATCATCCGTTCCGTCCGGTTCAATATCAAGCTATGGTTGGAATTTGGGTGATGGACAAACCGGAATCGGAAGTTCTGTGTCTCATACGTATGCAGATGCAGGAACATTCGATGTTCAATTGCTGGTGACATCCAATTTTGGCTGCACCGATTCCATCACGCAGGAAGTGGTTGTCTATCAGAATCCAACGGCCGATTTCACGGGCGAATCCAACAGTTTGGATGGATCCTTCACCACCGTTCTGCAAACGGGCGAAAGTGCCGAATGGTTCCTGGTCGATACGAGTTTCACCGGGTTGAATTCATTCAACTTCACGTTTCCAGATAGCGGATGGTATGACGTAACATTGGTAGTTACCAACGAAAACGGCTGCACGGATACCATTCTTTACTCATTCTACATTGAAGGAGTTCCCGAATACGAAGTGCCAAACGTGTTCACTCCCAATGGAGATGATTTCAATGAGTATTTTGAACCGTTCACCTATGCCATTACAGATGCTGAAATGAAGATTTTCAACCGCTGGGGCAGACCCGTTTATAAGTACGAAGGGCCTGTGGTTACGGGTACAAATTGGGGTTGGGACGGAAGCATAAATGGTGGTGCGGAAGCGGCAACCGGAACGTATTATTACATACTTGATATGAAGGGAACTGACGGCAACGTGTTCAATCAACAGGGAACCGTTACGTTGGTAAGGTAGAAGGGAAGGCAAACGTTGAGGGGTTCATTCATCATTTCCATTTTGGTTGCGGCAGTTCTGTCTGCTTGCAACGGTTCCAAGAATTCGGTTCCGATAGACGAGGAGGTTGTCAACGACCTCGTGAATATTGAATACGGAATCGTTACTGATTCATTCATCGTTGTCAAGGATCAGGTTCAGAAGAATCAGAATCTCGCATCCATTCTTTTGCCTTACGGAGTTCCGTACACCACCATCGATCAATTGGCCAAAGCATCCAAACAGGTGTTCGATGTACGGAAACTGGCGGTAGGACAGCCGTACACCATCTTTTGCAAAAAGGATTCGTCAGGCATGGCCACGTGCTTCGTCTACGAAGCATCAGCTTTGGAATATGTGGTCTTCGACATGCGTGATACGCTGCATATATACAAGGAACAGAAACCCGTAGAGAAACGGCAGATCTACGTGAGCGGAACCGTAAACGCATCACTCTATGTCGATCTGAAAAGATTGAATGCCGACCCGATGCTTGCCATTGAACTGTCTGAGATATACGCTTGGACCATCGATTTCTATCGAATTCAGAAAGGCGATGCCTTTGAAGTGCTGTACACCGAGAATTTTGTGGAAGGAACTTCGGTAGGCATCGACCGCATCGATGCATGCACCTTCTCACAATTCGGCAAGCCGATACACGCTTATTATTTCGAGAACGGGAATGAAAAAGGTTATTTCGATCAGGAAGGCAACAATCTGAAGAAGGCCTTTTTGAAAGCACCGGTCAAATTCTCGCGCATCAGTTCGGGTTACAACAAGAACCGTTTGCACCCGGTTTTGAACAAGGTAAGGCCGCATTTAGGAACCGACTATGCAGCTCCGAAAGGAACACCGATCATGTCGGTTGGCGATGGAACCGTTATTGAGGCGCAGTACAAGGCCAACAACGGCAATTACGTGAAGATCAAACACAACGGCACCTACTCCACCCAATACCTGCACATGTCCAAGATCCGCGATGGGATCAGGGTTGGAAAAAGGGTAAGCCAAGGCGAAGTTATCGGCTACGTGGGCAGCACAGGTTTGGCCACCGGACCACACGTATGCTTCCGATTCTGGAAAAACGGCAAGCAGGTAGACCATCGCAGAGAAGAACTTCCAGCCTCAATTCCCATTTCTGATGGGTCGAAGACTGCGTTTTCGCAGCTTGTAGCAAAGCGCGACTCTGTAATGGCTGTGCACAGAGGTCTTCTTTAACCAGAGGATTACATTTCTGTTAATTTTACCCATTCAATCAAATCCCAAAATCATGAGAAAAACCTTTACCCTCATTGCGTTCTTGGCGTTAGGAACCATCGTTTCGCAAGCTCAGAACAAGGCTGACGTATCCGTCACCAGAAAAGTTGAATCAAAGGAATCGTTGAAGCAGGCCACTCCTGCTCCAGCCAATGAAGCTGAGCAGAAAGTGGCTGAGCAGAAAGTGGCCGAAAGCCGCATTCGTTCTGCCCAGCAAAGCAAAGCTCAAATGATGAACCGCCAACAGTTGGAGGCACGTCCGGTAGAGAAGAAAACGGTTACCAAGACCAAGCAGGTTGCAGAACCACAGAAGTAGTTTCCACTCAAGATTCAATTCGATATGAAAAAACTTTACACCCTTACAGTAGCTTGTTGCCTTGCGCTTGCTGCTAATGTGGCCATCGGCCAAACGAATTTTGCCATCCTAATGTTCGAGGATTTCGAAACTGGCGCACTTCCAACGGGCTGGACCAGAAGCCAGATGGCCGGTTCAGACGGCTGGACCTTCGGTTGGACAAGCTATACTTCGCAATATTGGACAATTCCAGCATCGGTGGATGCCAGTCAGTTCGCTGCTTCGAATGATGATGATTGCAACTGCGACATGTCTGACGACCAATTGAACAGCCCGACAATCGATCTTTCGAACTACGATTCCGCCTATTTCCTCTTCGACCGCTATTACGATGGCGAATATGGCTCAGAGGCGTATTTCCAAATTTCGTACGACAATGGAGCCACTTGGCTTTATTTGGCACTGACAGCAGACCTTGCTTGGGTTGAAGATGGAGTGGTTCTGCCAGCAACGATAAACGTAGGCGGAACGGACTACACCTTCAACGACCAGATGAAGATCGGATTCCTTCATTACGATGGCGCGGCTTGGGCAGACGGTTTCGCCATTGATAATGTCATCGTTGTAGGATTCAATAGCCCATGCGATGATGTGACGAACATTTCTAGCTGTGGCGTTCCTCAAACACTTTCGTTGAGCGGACTTGGAGTTCTTGATTTTGACTTCACAAGTGCCTGCGGTTGGGACGTGCCAGGGTTTGAGCAGCTGTATACGTTCACGCCAACCACTACCGGAATTCACACCATTAACGTTACCAGCACCACAGAAACCAGCTGGTTCGATTACATGTACAAGCCTGTCATTGAAGGTTGCGATTCATTGAACTGGGAGTGCGTTGCAGACGTATTCGAAGTTGGAGAATATGGTGGCATGAACTTGCAGGCCGGTGTTCAATATTACATTCTTGTTGACAATGAGTCTGTTGACCTTGAAACACAGACGTTCACTATTGAGTGTCCATGCGACTACAACTCTCTGTATTTCTCACTTGAGGGCGAAGCATGTGGTGGCGACCTCAATGGAGGCTGCAACAGCACGCCTGCCGCATACGAGCCTATTGCTTGCGGTCAGATCCTTTCCGGTACGCTATGGGCCGATGCAGGAAACCGCGACACGGATTGGTTCCAATTGGTAGTTACTCAGGCAACAACCATTGAAGTTGAATTTGGTGGCGACATGCCAATGAATGCAATTCTGGTTGATAACTGCACAGACCTCAATGCACTTGCAGAAGCTACCAGTCCATCCTGCGACATTGCTTCACTCAGCTACTCGGCAGCGCCAGGAACATACTTGCTTGTGGTTCTTCCAACCGCGTTCAACGGGTACGCATGCTCTACAGGGCAGAATGATTATGACCTGTATGTAAACTATTGCAACCCACCTGCAAACGACAACTGCGCTGGCGCAATTTCCTTGACTGTTGGCTCAAGCTGCAGCTATACCAACGGAACAGGTAACGGAGCCACTGAGTCATTGCCCGCTTGTGCCAATGCCGATCCTGGAACAGCCAATGACGATGTTTGGTACCGTTTTGTGCCTTCAAGTTCTGAAGTTACCATCGATGTTCAAGGCTCATCTGGTTACGATGCGGTGTATGAAGTATACAGCGGAAGCTGCGGCACGTTGTCTTCTTTAGGATGTGTTGATGACAACTTCTCCATCGGTGGCCTAGAGTCAGGGGATTTCATCGGTTTGACCCCGGGAATGACCTACTACGTCCGCGTTTACGATTGGTATGCATCAGCACCATCAACACCAACATTCGACATCTGTGTTTACGGCAGCCCAGTTACAGGCATCAATGAATCGAATATCGGTTCGTTGAACCTTTATCCGAACCCATCGAACGGTACGTTCACCTTGGAAATGAGCAATGTGGAAGGAGCGGTTGAGCTTGCCATATTCGACATTGCCGGTCGTCAGGTTGCTACAGAGAGAGTTATTGCCGCTGGCAACCTCCGTAAGGATTTCAACCTTGATCTTGCTACAGGAAACTACATTCTGAAGGCTGTTGCATCAAACGGAGTGAAGACTGTAAGGTTCGAGGTCAAGTAGATCTTTTGCTTCAATAAAGAGCACCCGAAGCGCCATGCTATTCCAGCATGGCGCTTTTGTCTTGTATAAGTCTTCTGAGGGTACTTTTTTGCCGCAGTAGTGTTCAATTGAGTAATTTAGGCCGCTAGACTGAATAATTTAAACCTTAATTAATCTACACCAAACATGAAAACACTGAGACTATTGGTGGCAGTTGGACTGTTTACGGGTGCTGCCAGCGCAGTGCTTGCACAGAGCAATACTACCCCACAGTTCAGGTCTGAAGCTGAGAAGCAGGCGTGGTATGACGAGCGCCAAAGCACTGAACTTAACTTTAACTCAGAGGCCGAGAAAGAGGCTTGGATCAAGGCCAATCCTGAAAAATACCGAGCCATGGGTTCGGCATCCGCCTCGGTAAAACCGGCAGAGAAAGTCATCAACACGGTCGTTATACGCTCTGATGCCCAACGGATCGATGCCAACGTAAGATTCGGTACAGCCTCTCAACCGTCTGACAGAGGTCGCAAACTACCAACTGTTTCACCTGAATAACTCTGGATCATGAGAAAACTATACACGATTCTATTTGTAGCAATTTCGCAAACAGGCGTATTTGCTCAACAGCACAGCGCAGAGGTGTTGGCAGCGAAGGAAGCAGACCGCTTGGCTGCTTTGGCCGCTACTCAAGACCTGGCAACAGCTATGGGCTCTGGGTGCAATGCGGGGTTCACGGAGCTATTCTTTGAGGATTTTGAATCGGGACAGCCGGCCGGATGGACGTTCACAACCACTGACGGTGGTTCATGGACATTCGATGCCAATGACAATGGAGTTGCAGGACCTGTAAACGGAAACTGGGCTGTTGTCAACGATGACGATAATGACGACATCGGTGTGGCAGTAGCTACCAGTCCGGTGATCAACGCAGCAGGTAATGACGTCACAGTTTCGTTCTACTATGATTTTGATGCATTCGGTGCTGATGCTGACCTCTTCGTTGAATTTTTCGATGGATCGGCTTGGCAATTTGTAGACCCGGCAAACAACTTCTATGGAACGTCTACCGTGTTCTGTGGTGATGACTGTTCAGGCACGGTAACTCTGACCGCTGATGCAGCCAACTTCGGAAACGCTGATTTTCAATTCAGGATCACTTTCAACGACAATGCCTCTTATTCTTGGGGACTTGGTTTTGACGATGTCAGAGTGTGTGTCGCAACAGGTGTTCCTTTTGCTGCGATCAACGTTGTAAAAACCGTGGCAATAGAAGATGGTAATGGAGATTGCAATGACGATGCTCTAGCGTTAACAAATAGTATCTCCGTAAACCCTGGTGATCAGGTGTGCTATTTCTACTATGTTGAGAATACCGGAGGTATCTCACTTAACTTGCACGATGTGGAAGATGATGTTTTGGGCACATTGGTAACAGCGTTACCGTACGCATTAGATCCTGCTTCTGCAGCCTTTTTGCCAGTTGGTCCAGTGACCATGAATTCGACTGTCACCAACACTGTTACATGGACGGCTTACAACGTTGGACCAACGGACATTGCTACTGGACAAGCAAGTGCCACAGTTACAGTAATACCTCCCGCTCCATCGAACGATTTGTGTGTTGACGCCATTGCCGTAACGTGCGGACAGACTGTATCAGGCTCGACCACCGATGCTACTGCAACAGGTGCATCTGCTTGCGATTCAGATGGCTTAGGAGTTTGGTACTCCATAATTGGAGATGGTAGTGACATTACATTGGATCTGAGCAACTCTAACTACGATACGTACCTTGGTGTAACACAATCTTGTGGAGGAGCATGCTTTGACTCTGATGATGATGGAGGTACCGGAACAACCTCACTCCTTACGTTCAGTTCGGTTAACGGCCAGACCTATTATATTTACATTTCTGGATTTGGCACAGCAACGGGTGATTATGAGATGAGTATATCCTGTGTTGCGCCTCCCACCCCTCCAGCAAATGACCTTTGTGTTGACGCGGAAACCATTGTCTGCGGAGATGTTCTTACTGGAAGCACAGCGTTGGCCACCGCAGACACAGAAGTAAGTGGTGATTGCGACAGTCCTGTTGGCACGACAGGCAATGGCGTGTGGTATGAATTTCAAGGCAATGGCCAAGACGTGACTTTCTCTACATGCAGTCCGAACACAACATTCGACACGGAGATAAATGTGTACACAGGTAACTGCGGTGCATTGACATGCGAAGCATTTAATGATGATGATAGCGGTTGCTCATTCAGCGGACTGCGCTCTACGGTTTCCTTTTTTGCAACGGCAGGAGTAACCTACTACATCCGAGTAAGCTATTGGAGCAGTTCAAATGCATCGTCCGGTGCATTCGAGTTGTCAGCAACTTGTAACTGTACAGCTGATGCCGGTACGATAACTGCCGATGCAACCCCAGTCTGTTTGAACGGTCCTACTACGATTTCTGCAACGCATGATGCTAACTCCACGGTGCCAACTGGCTATGTACAGGCGTATGCCTTGACAGATGCTGCAACACTGACTGTGCTTCAAGTTGGATTGACACCTTCGTTCACAGTAACAACCGGTGGTGATTACATCATTCACACCATTGTTTACGACCCGTTGCAGGTCGATCCTACAACACTACCTCCTGGAACAACTGGTTTCGATATCAATGCCATTTTGATTCAAGGTGGTGGAACTATGTGTGGTTCGTTGGATGTTGCCGGTGCTCCGATCACAGTTCTTGGTCCAGATGCTGGAACCATTACTGCTGACGCAACTCCGGTTTGCATTGAAGATGGTGGTCTTATCAGTGCTACACCAGATGGCAACCAAGTGGTACCGGCCGGATATGTACAGGGCTATGCTCTTACGCAAGGTGGTACAATTCTTCAGGTAGGTGCTTCACCTTCCTTTACGGTTGGTGCTGTTGGTACATATGTTATTCACACTGTGGTTTACGATCCTGCAGGCCTTGACCCTTCTTTGGCAATTGGCCTCCCAGCCGCTGTGGTCAACGCACAACTTGTTCAAGGTGGCGGTACGGTTTGTGCCTCTCTTGACCTGACCGGAGCAACAATTGTGGTTGAAAGCTGTGTGCCTGTCAACGACCTTTGCGTCAATGCTATTCCCGTAGCCTGCAATGATGTAGTTTCCGGTTCTACAGCCAACGCCACTTCAACAGACGCATCCGATTGTGATGCTGACGGAATCGGTGTATGGTACTCGTTTGTGGGCGATGGCAGTGTAGTAACACTCGATCTGAGCAATTCAGATTATGACACTTATTTAAGTGTTACAGAATCATGTGGTGGTGCATGTTTTGCCTCTGACGATGATGGTGGCACCGGATTGACCTCGTTGTTGTCATTCCCTTCTGTTTCTGCACAGACGTACTACATCTACATCTCTGGTTTCGGAGCTGCAACAGGCAACTATGAATTGAGCGTTTCCTGTGTTCCGCCTGCCGCGAACGATAACGTTTGTGATGCCATTGGTCTTTCGTTGGGCGCCAATGGTCCTTTCTCAGTATTGGGTGCTACTGCCGAAACAGGCGAGCCAGTACCAGGTGCTGGAACTGGGGCCACTTCTTGCGAGTCGCAGGATGGATGGTGTGGTGGTGACCTTGCCGTTCAGAACTCAGTATGGTTTACCTTCGTGGCTCCCGCTTCAGGTACTGTAACTGTAAATACTGACGGTTCTTATGACACCCAGATAGCTGTGTACGAAGCCGCTTCTTGTGCTTCGGTTACTAGCGGTGGAGCTACTTTGCTCGGTGCCAATGACGACAATCCGGATGCAACAACACTTTTCACCAGTGAGTTGATTGTCTGTGGATTGACCGCAGGAGAAACGTACTTCCTTCAGGTTGACGGATTCCTAGCTGATGAAGGTGATCTTTCAATCACGTTGAGCGAGCCATTGGTAACTGCGTTCTCTAGCTCTGCCACCAACTTGGATGTTGCATTCACTGATGCAAGTACATCTGATGCAGGTATTGCTACCTGGGCATGGGACTTTGGTGATGGTAGTGGCACTTCAGCCGACCAGAACCCAACGTACTCTTACGCTGCTGAAGGAACCTACACGGTTTGTCTGACAGTAACCGATGTTGATGGTTGTTCCTCAACCTACTGCGAAAACGTAACTGTGACCGATATAACCACCTCTATCGCACAAGCGGTTGAAAACGGTATGACGGTTTACCCGAACCCATCTAACGGACAGTTTGTGGTTGAGGTAAGAGGCGTTGAGGCTGATGTTCAGCTGATTGTTATGGATGTGGCTGGCCGTCAGATCTATTCTGAAGGCGTGGTTCTTAATGGAAGCTTCCGCAAGTCAATTACGCTGGATGTTGCCAAAGGCTCATACATCCTCCAAGTAGCTACGTTGGAAGGAACAGTTAGCCGAATGATTCAGGTTCACTGATAAACACTGAAATGAAATGGAAGGGCCCCGCAATTTGCGGGGCTCTTTTTTTTATAGCTATTTTAGAGCCTTCAAAACGGAAATAATGAAAAAGGTATTTTACTCAATTGCCATCGTTTGCATTGCAGTTTTAAGCACAGATGCTATGGCACAGGACAAGAAGGCTGATGCCACGGTTGCGAAAACAGAGCAATCTGCAGAGAACAAAGCGAAAGAGGCCGATGCGTTGAAAGCCCGAATTGTTTCATACACAGAGAAAGTTGAGGCAAACAAGGATAACGACAGCGTTGACTACGAGGCAGAAATGGTTCGAATTGCTGAAATGAAGCAGAAGTGGGAAACACTTACCGGCCAAACTTGGAAGGAAGAGGAAAAGAAATGATCCTCCATTGATAGAAAACGAAGAGGCACTCACACGAGTGCCTTTTTTATTCTGTCACAACTTCAGGTCGTTCAACCCAATCGCCATGATCACGGATAAGCTGTTCCAAAGCTTCTAAAGCACCTTCTGACGGAATGTTCCGCTTCACTACTTCTTGCCCTTTGTAAAGGGTGATCTTTCCTGCGCCAGTGCCAACATACCCATAGTCGGCATCAGCCATTTCGCCTGGCCCGTTCACAATGCAACCCATTATTCCGATCTTGATTCCTTTCAAGTGGTCGGTTCGTTTTCTGATCTTGGCAGTTGTTTCCTGAAGGTCAAAAAGGGTTCGTCCGCAGCTTGGGCACGATATATATTCTGTTTTCGAAATTCGGGAACGTGCGGCCTGCAAGATTCCGAACGCAGTTGCATTGACGGTTTTATCAGCCACATGTTGAGCAGTAATCCAGCAACCATCACCCAACCCATCTATCAGAAGGCCACCAATATCTGTGGCCGAATACAACTGAAATTGGTCGCCATTCTGAGAATAAGTCCTTTTGACAATTACAGGCCTCAGGCAGCCATATTCCCCCAATAGAACAACCGCCCTTCGAAGTTCGGACATGCTGTGCCTGTTATCCGATTGCAACACCAACACCGCAGTGTTATCAGTCTTTAATTGATGTATCAACTCATTTGATAGTTGGCATAGCGATGCCTTCACTAAATTCAGTGTATCCGATTTTTTCGAAGCACTGAGATACTGCTCAGCCTCGAACACAGGATAATGCCTCTCTTTCGAGTGCTGCCAATGCGCAGCATTTTGAAGGATTCCAAGCGTGCCGGGAATTTCAAAGTCAATACTGTGTGAACCGATGCAAGCATAGTCACAAGCCTGATCGCTTAAGTTCCATTTGTCTGACTGAACGGAGTAATTGTATCCGAATGCGAAAAGGCTCGCAGCCGTTATTTTTTCCCGTGCGGAAAGGTCGGCCACCACGCGTGGAACATTGTCGCCACCTATATTTAGAACGCTTACCGTGGCCCTTTTAGAATGCATGAAAGGGTCGTACGGGAGCGAAGTTGAATATGGGGGGATCAGTTTCTGTGTCGTACTGCGGTCCGTGTATCGTTCAACAAGCGCCTTGGCCACAGGAATCTCAAATTCAGGGTCCTCCGTCAACGAAACGCGTACGGTGTCTCCCAAACCGTCCTCAAGCAATGTTCCGATTCCAACGGCCGATTTGATGCGACCGTCTTCGCCTTCTCCGGCTTCTGTAACGCCCAAATGAAGTGGGTAATCCATCCCATTCTCCATCATAGTGGCCACCAACAACCGATACGCCTGTACCATCACCTGCGTATTGCTGGCTTTCATGGAAAGCACAATATTGTGATAATCGAACTCGCGGCAAATGCGAAGAAATTCCATGGCAGATTCCACCATGCCGAGCGGTGTGTCTCCGTATCGGCTCAGAATCCTGTCTGATAATGAACCGTGATTGGTGCCAATTCGCATGGCTGTTCCATGTTCCTTGCAAATGAGCACCAGTGGCACAAATCGTTCGCGAATGCGTGCCAACTCGGCTTGATAAGAAGCATCATCGTACTCAATGGTTTCGAACTTCTTCTTATCCGCATAATTGCCCGGGTTCACGCGCACCTTCTCCACAATGCGCGCGGCAATTTCTGCTGCGTTGGGCGTAAAATGAATGTCAGCGCAAATGGGCGTATCGTAGCCACGTTTCCGTAGTTCGGCCTTGATGTTGGCGAGATTTTCAGCCTCGTTCCGACTTGGTGCTGTGATGCGTACCAATTCGCAACCGGCCTCTATCATTCTGATGCTTTGCGCCACAGTGGCCTCGGTGTCCATCGTGTCTGTTGTGGTCATCGATTGCACACGGATGGGGTTATTGCCACCCAATTTCAGGCTACCGATGGTAACCTCGCGTGTTTTGAATCTACTGTAAGCGGTAAGGCTGTTGCAATAAGGTCGTGTACCCATTGTCTCAATGATCGGCACAAAGGTACACGATCGCTCATTGCACCTAGGCGAAAACTCAATCCACCAACAGCAATCGGTCTATCAGTTCCGTACCGTCTGTCATCGTGGCTTGCACCAAGTAAAGCCCCTTGGGCAATGAGGAAACATCATGGTTCTGACCACCACTGCTGCTAAGCACAACTCGGCCTTGCATATCTGTAAGCCTGATGGAACGAAGGCGCTCTGAAGCAGAAAGTTTGATGTTGAACGACTGAGATGACGGATTCGGATAGACCAAACCGTACCTTTGTTTGGTGGAACCGTGCTCCAAAACATTCATCGGTTCAATTACTGTAATGGTCTTCGTATATGGCTCAGGAACTGACTGTGGCGGGGTTATTCCATCTCCGATGCGCGGCCAAACCACCACCACGTTGTCGCCAATGCTCAGGTTGTCGTCTGTTGAAAAACGGTGTGTGGCTTGAATCGTTGTTGGTGAATTGGGGCCAAGGAATGCGGCATTCGCAAAGCTGGTGTCAACGGCATGAATGCCGCCTGCGTACTCCAATTCAACATAAACATCGCCCTGATAGAACAACGAATTGGTGGAAACGCTCAGCCAAAAGGTCACGTTCTCACCATCCACCACCGTATCGGGCAGGCCAATAATGGTATCGATCACCAATTCATACGCAACCTGTGCCTTTGCTCCCGTTTGTACCATCAACGGGAATAGGGCTACACAAACAATCCTCGCAATTCGTTTCATGGCTTTCAATCTTATTTCAAATGTAGCAGCCAATGGCCGTAGTATGTTTTGTAATTTCAGATTTTCTTACGCGCTCAAATGGATGCATTGAATCAGATAGTTCTTGGCTTGAACAAGGAAGAGGTGCGCTTTTTCAAGCTGTATGCAGCACGCACCACGGCCACAGAACCCCGCAAAGACCTCGAACT
>Ga0172367_10000563_pt1 | contig 57240 bp, 62 predicted proteins | sample Lak10m_FD_114542 | JGI IMG/M metagenome (GOLD analysis project Ga0172367, IMG submission 114542) | Freshwater microbial communities from Kabuno Bay, South-Kivu, Congo - kab_022012_10m | ecosystem: Environmental > Aquatic > Freshwater > Lake | place: Democratic Republic of the Congo: South-Kivu... | reverse complement strand
TACACGCATGACAACGCCAAACGGAGCCGTATCTGCAATGTGTTGTGCTTTCCACGCAGAATCAAACTCTGGAGCTGCACTTGCAGTAAACGCACCTATTGCAATTAAAATTAACCGTCCCCACGCGATACTCATTTTTTGCCTCCTGAAGGATTAACTGGCGGTATGGCAAATGGTGCACCTGGTGTTTTCATGGACATATCCATTTGCATCCACAATTTCATGCGCTGCTCGTCGTACCAGTTGCGCCAAAACATACGTTGAGCCAAACTTGGGTCATCAATATTTTTCATGATAAGTTTCATTGCAACATATGTTGCCAGTAACTGCTTGAGTAAATCATCTGCCAAAAAGTCTAACGATGGCGTTGCGTCATCTACGGGCATTGGCGGTATACCTGCACCATAAACAGTCATATTGATTGACCCACCAGTCGCATTGGACGGATACACCGCCACGCGATAAGCGTCAGGTTTATACCAATACAATATGCCAGCAACTGACCCAGCCGTTGTTTGTTTATAACTAAGGTCATTTGCCCTGATAGATTGCTCGCTAGCATGCAATAATCTTGTGGAGCCGTAGTAGACGTCTGTTATAGTCCATATAGAACCACTATTAGTGACTGCACTAGCAGATGTAATATTTGATGACAAGCTATTATTTGCAAAAGCAAGTGTTGCACTTACTGGTACATAGACACATGTCTTACATAAATCAGTAATCGCTTCAACGATAAAAGTTGTGACACCGTCTGTCGGAGATATAGTGTCAACTCCGCCAGTGCCATCAGGTAATTGCCCCAAGACACTGCTGTCAGTTTCGTTTAAGAGTCTGTAGGCTTCTTCTCTAATGTTAGCAATTGATAACGCCATTACAGAGTCCTCCTACTGTATACGGCTGCATTGGACTCTAATTGCCCAACTCGATCTTGGTATTTCTGCGTGTATATCTGTGCGGCATCACCGTCACGCATCTGCAACGCTTTTTCCATGAGAACGCCATATACAACTGCGTCGTGTCCAGATTCAGGCAGAGGACACGTATGTGCATCTGTAAGAGTTACAGGATTCCCTGATGTGTCATACAACCAGTAATCGCCAGGGATAGCATAACCCTCAATCATCAATCCATTGGTTATCGCCGTTGATGGCTGTGGGTACAGTTTAATTCGGTTCATGCCAAACACAATAGCGTGTGTTGGCACTGTATCTAAATCGGTACGTCTAAAGTCACGAGACCGAGCGTCTGCCCAGTCAATTAACTTGGCCCTGACGTAATCACCGTCTTGCTGCAATACAAATATATTCTTGACACGATATAAGTCGCTGTCACAATATTCACTTGTGCCAGCGACTATATCTAGGTATCGCCTACCAATGTAACAGTCGGTTGACCGTGCTATTTGATTAGTGACTTCCGTAATCAAGAGGTCAAGACCAAACGGGTCTAGGTCATTATCCCCAGCAAAATAATGTCTGCCGAGTAGCCTAATGCGTCGTTTAATCTCGCCTCTTGTCATGTCATCACCTAGCCAATAGCAGCGGAATCACGTCCGTATGCAACCGATGCAGAAGTAATAATTAGACTTCCTGCACCAGACACACCAACCGTATTTAGTCTAAGACTTCCCGCACGGTTTGGTGCAATAGGAATTGACGCGATGCGTCCGCCGGATGCACGTTTAAATACACATCCAGAGATTGTTCCAGATACTGGTAGTGGAGTTGTCGCATATGTGCTTGCTCCGCTATACAGCGACCCAGGACCAAGTCCAATTGTAAATGTACCTGTTGTTGGGACAGTAAGAACTTGATAAACCGAGTTTGCTGGTGGCGTCTGGCTATTAATTACCAACCCACCAACAGTAGTCAGTTGCACATAGTCTCCAACACTAAGACCATGGGAAGCTGCTGTCAAAACGGTTCCTGATACCGCTGTGACAGTAGCAGTTGCCGCTGACCCAGAAATAGCCGCGCCACCTGTAATACCATTAGGCGCAACAGTCTGCCCAATAACATACGTTACAGGAGTCGCTACAGTCGCATCTTGTGTTGCTTGCACTTCAAACTTCAAGTCACCTGCGTTCGCATAAGCCGTGTTTACTTGGTAGGCAACACGCATGTACAACTGGTCACGACCACCCGAATTCAACAGTGGAACAGCCGACGATCCGGGTGCAGGTGCATCAGCCTGTGCTGCAAATGATGCGGCATCTGCAACTGTCTGCAAGAAACCGCCAAAGTTAACCCAAAGGCTCGTACTGCTGTTAGTGGCATTTGCTGCGCCAGCAATAGTTTGAGTAGCGTTAGGCAGGGCTTTTATTCCAGTAACGGAGTTGTCCCATTTGATTGTGAGTTTAGCATCACGTGCCATAATTTATTCTCCTTAAAACCGTTAGTAATTACACCGCTACCGTGAGGTCAAGACGACCAAGAGCGCGGTTATGCGGAATCCACAAGCCAACACCCCAGTCAAACAGCACGTTGTGCATGATGCCATTTTCGTTTGACAAACCCAAGTACTTTGGCTTGAACGGCTCTGACTGCCAGCCAGTAACGTATCCAGTGCCATATCGAACTGCAAAAATGGAGGAACACTTTTCCGTTTGAGCACCAGCAGCAGTCGTCAATGCTTGGTTGTTGCCAATGACTGACGTCACGCCGTCAGACTTACGCCCAACGGTCCTAATTGTTGCAGACTTGTACTTTTCAACAGGTCGGTCGTAGGAATCTTGGGTGATATCAAATCCAGCACCAATACCCATGACACGTACTGCCATTTCCATTTGACGCTTCGTGAGCTCCGACATGTACAGGACAATTCCGTCACCGTCTGGGCTATTCATGTTGTCAAACAACTGCTGTACGTCTGCAAAAAACTTATTAGCAGGCGTTGCACCACTGCCCGAAGCTGGGAATAGACCCAATGTTCCAGCAGAAATGTTCTGTGATGGAATAATCATTTCTGATGGAATGTCATAGTCAGCGTAGTTATTCAGGCGATAATTCAAACCCGGAAAACAATCCGCTGAGTTCCCGGCAGCACCACTTGCCGGGTTATTGTTTATAAATTTATCATTGAAATCATAGGCGAAGCCCTCGAGGAACATCTGCACCTGTGCTTCGATTGGATCAATAATAGAGTTTGGTTGGTTAAGCAAACGTCGGTCTACGGTTAGTTTATTGCGAACCAGGTACAACTGCTCTTCGTAAGATTTTGGTTTACTGCGGAACGCAACGGGTTCTGAGTTAATACCAGTCCAGTTTGGAGCAGGAATGTTAGCGTTAAGGTAACGCATTCCAACCTGTCGCAATGTTGGGCTAGTGTGCAGAGGGATGTCCTTAAGTGCATTCCACGTCTTGTGCAGACTTTTTGTAATCTCTTTTACGAGATTGTCGTTGGAGATAGCTGCATAGTCTGCAAGTGTCAGCGCTCCGTTGAAGTCAATTGCCATACTGTCTTTCCTTTACTTAGGAGTCTTTAGATATTCCTAGCAGTTGCGTAATGGTAGATAGTCCACGTTGTGCAGCGGGAGGCTGTACAGCAGGTGCTGGTGTCCGACCGCTACTCATTGGTGTAACTGCTCCACCCTTGTTCAACCTGTTCGTTAAATCTGGGAGTAAAGCTTGTGCAGTTGCTTTGACTATATTGTGAACCTGTTCTGCAGCTTGTGCGGGATTAATCCCTGACTGCACTAGACTCGCAACTAAGTCTGGCGACCGCTTTGCTAGAGGGAACTGAGTAATTGCTTCAGTCATCTGCTTATCAAGCATATACTGTTGCACTTCACCCATCTGTCGTTCATAACGAAGTCGAGTGATTTCAGCTTCCTGCTGAGCATACGCGCTCTGCGCATCAATGAGATTAGCTTCCGAAAGGCGCTCGTAGCGATCTCTGATTTCCTGCTCTTGCATTTGTGCTTGTTGTTCTGCAAGGGCCTTCTGTACATCAGCGGCGCTATTAAATCCTTGGGCGCGTAACTCATCAATTACACCTTTCCACTGACCTAATTCATTAGATGTGGCATCGGCTTGCTTTGCACGCTCATTGACCTCTCGGAACCGCTCGTACGGGACATTACCGGGCTTGTCACCTTCTAGGCCAAGCAACTCGTTAATGACGTCATCCGGACTTGCATTGCTGACTGCATCTGCGTTTAACGCCCCTGTCGCATCACCTTCAGGACCGGCGGCGTCCTGAATGAATTCAGCAAAAGCTCCACCAAGGTTGGAGTCAGACGCTCCCGCTGGTGAATCGGGAGTTGGTGTCACCATCTCGTCAGACATTAGTTGTTTTCCTCACTTTACCACAACAGTTTTATTTTTTTGGTGCAGGTTGCGGTTTCTGCTTTCCTCCGGGAGTAGAAGTTTCTTTTGGTTCCGGAGAAACTGCTTGCATTGCCATAGCGTGATTGATGTCTGCAATTTTTTGTGCAGCGTATTCTTCTTGCTTTGCTTTGCTTTGTGCCTGTATTTTCTGTTGCTCAAGTTGGGCTTTTTGTTCTGCTAAAGCGGATTGCTTTTCCGCATCAATTTCTGCTTTGTGTCCTTCAGCCTCCGGGTCATATTGCTGACCTCGACCCTGTTGTTGAGCCATCATTTGTTGCTGTTGCATTTCCATCATTTGTTGTTGCATCTGTTGTTGCTTTTCGTTTTGCCGTGCAAGATGGTCAAGTATCTCTCCTGTTTCTGGCAACTGTAACATCTTGACTACGAGGGCATTTGTTTCTGGGTCAGCCGGATCACCAAATAAACCCATCTGTCTTAACGCTGCAATCTTTTGCAACTTCTGTTCAGGACTGTCTTCTTGAGATGACCCAGGTACATACACAACCTTATACATGCCACCTTCACGGATAGCTTGAAAATCAACAATCCCTTGTTGAGCAGGACTCTTGCTATTAATTTGATCATCGACACTGCCAACAAATGGAGCGGGTGCGAATTCTTTAACGAGTGCAATCTCCCACTCCTTTATCTTCGCAATACTAATTTCGATATCAGCACGTATGTATGAGTGCTGCGTATTATCAGCCCGTTGCAGTAACTTGACCGATTCCGCTGGAGTACCTGCTTGTGCTTGACCCTGAGATACATCATGTAGTCCAGCGATATCCATCATGTCTTTTTCGATAGTTTGCATGAACGGGAATAGGTCACCACTTATTCCGGGTGCTCTTGTAATAGTTGGTGGGTGACTTCCTCGATTGTAATAAACTTTTCGATATGTTCTATTCTTGTCCTCGATGTCATCACTAGTGTTATTAAAGGCATCTGCCCCAATATTACTGTTACGCTCCACCAGCACATAGTCTTTAGTAGTCTCCAGTTGTTCTACGGCTCTGGAATACAGGCGGTTGTAGGTAAGCTGTAACGGGCACAAGTCAAACCCTAGGCTGTGCCCGTATGGCGTACCGCTACGCGGTTGCCAGCGCAATGGCACAAATGGAAACTCGTCTTTCTTCTCATAAGGCCATTCACCAGCGTACAACAATGCACTGTTTGTGCTAACAATAAACCTACCATTAGGATACTGTTCTGTAGGTTTTTCCCAATACTCATAAACAATAGCAGCTCGTTTTTTATGGTCAGCGTTATTTAATCGTGCTGTCGACGGTTGAACCCACCCAAACCCTGTGTTACCCAACCCTTCCAAGTATGCATCCACATAACCCGCATTATCTCCAGCAATAGCATCTGGAACCACCTTTTTACCAGCATCACCGTAATTGTCGACAAACCAAGATAGAGGACGAATGCACGCATGTATTAACCACCTAACTTGATCATCTGTCTGTGCAACTGGGTCATAGTAAACGTTAAAACACGGGACAATTTGTTCTTCTACATCCCCTATCGCCATTGACTTAAAGCCTGTGACAGAACCATCCATGATTGAAAATTCTGGAACAACTTGTTCTGCTTTAGCATTCCACCAAACCTTTACAAATGATGTACCCGTAACACACGCCCATCGAACACGCTCTTTAGTTTGTGTTTCTCGTCCAAACTTCCTGGTGTAATGGCCAGCAATAAAGTTTGCTTCTTCGCTAGCCTGTTGGTCAAATTCGCTATACGAAAGTGGTACCGCCCTAGCATCTGGAGCGCACTGTGTGAGTTTGCCAACAACACCATCAATTAGTGGACGCATTTTATTTACGGTCACATAACGTGCTGCCTCATTAGGGTTTTGCAAATTAACAAGGTTACGTGTCTGACTATTAATCCTGAACCACTGCCTACCCTCAAAAAATGCTAGTGCTTGTGTCCATTCGAGTTCCATTTCTAGTCTAGACACATATGCCATATCAAACTGCTTTTTTACATAAGCAATGACTTTGAGTGCTTCTTCCTTGTCGTTCTCAGGACTAACTCGCCATTCCGATTTACCGTGGTCAATTGATAAATCATCATCCTTATTGAGCAGTAAATTCTCTACATCAAAACTGCCTGGCGTACCTTTAGCATTTGGTGCTTGCAATGCAGTCACCTTTGGTTGTTGCGTGCGTTGTATAGCCGCTTGCAATATTTCCCGTATATCCATTACAAATACCTATTTTCCTTGTAATACCAAGGCGTTTTAACCAACGTCTTTAAATAGAAGTATATTGCAAATTGCATTACTACAGATGCTGCTAATAGCACGCATGCACATATGCCGAGAATAATCACAAGTAATCCTCGTTCTTCTTGCCTTGCAACCAGTGTGGTTTTGTAGCCGGGTTGATAATTACCTCATCACACTTCACTGGATATTCACGCCACATGACACCGTATCGACATGAGTCAAGTGCGTGGTCGCTTTTAGTGCCGTTGTCAAGGTCTTCAGGGTCTTTCGGGTCAGCCATTGCACCCTCAAGTTCTCTAATCAGGTTCGGGCAACTGTTCCGCAATATACGAAATCTAGGTGTAACAACTCCGTCGGTCATGCGACTTGCCGCCAGCCATTCTTTTAACCGTCGCCATCCAGCCTTACGGTCTTTAACAGCGCGCACTGCTGGCAAACCCTTACGCCACCAGACTTCTACGGGATACTCACCAATTCGTTGATCGTATTTTTCTGGAGGAAATGTGTTACCCCAGTCAAATGCAATCGCCTCAAGTTTAGTGTTCCACTGCCCACCAGGTATGTCTTTGTCCACAGGTGCAGCCATTTCTCGCGCACGTAGCAACTCTAGAGCCGCATCAGCCTGTTGGCTAGACACCATACCGTTTTTATAAACCTCTCCGATGACATATATGTTTTCAACATCGTCTGAGGCAAATAACAAGAATGCACAGGGGCTGTTTGTACCAAAGTCGTGAGATGCCCACACGCGCCACCAAGGTTTTACATCCACCACATCAACAACATGCCAAGGATTACCTTTTTCATCATGTTGCTTAAACTCAGGGAAAAATCTTCCTCCAACACCAACGTCATGTTGACATTCTCGCAAAAACGATATAAGCCCGTAGTCGTCAATTTCACGCTGGCAATTCTCCAGTGATTTGTGTTCCCATGATGCTGTTCCGCCAGTTATCTTGTAACCCATACGACCATCTTCTTTTTCGATAGGTTCATATCGCAGGTCAAGGACAGCAGGAACTATGGGTGATTGCACACGATTTTGCAACATGTCCAGTTCACCAGAAAGTACTTGGCTCATTACTGAGTTAGCATGAATTTTGTTTTGAACAAAAACAATAGCGCAGTCATTTGACTTTGCTGGCAAAATGGTTTGCGTTATAGTAGCGATTTTTTTATCGACTCTAGTAACCGAATCATCCAATTCATCAATATCGTCCAAGATGATGAAATCTGGACGTAGATGGTCCAACTTAACACCACGAGCACCAGTATCGAGACCAAAGGCAAGAACATTAAACCCGTTAGCAGTTCTAAGCTTTGACGCATTCCAACCTTTCGAGAAGCCATAGCGGTTCATAGCCCTTTCAATTCCACAGCGTTCCATTGTGGTTGCAATGTCAGTAACGTGACGGTCAGCTGCTTCTTGAGTAGAACAAACGTATAGCAAAAACCTTCTGGAACCTTTGACTGCAATACGAGCAGATATCAATTCCATTGTCGTGCTTTTACCGCCCCCACGAAACCAGCACTCGATGAGTGCAGGAGGAGGTTCACCTTGTGTTATGTTTTCCGCCCACTCCCACGCACGTTTATGATGCTCGCCAAGACTAGAACTTGCTGCGTGCGGAGCATAGGTTTTGAGCCACCGTTGATAATCTAATTCTGCGCCGTTAATAGAATATGCCCTCCCGCTGTTGTAGTCCCCAGTGTCGATGATGTCTTTTAACCGAGCGTCCATTGCTTCCAACAACGCGTTAGCCAACGGCTTGTCTGGCCTTGCAAACTGTTTAAATTTCTTTGGTGTGAGTTTCTCTAAGTCTCTAAGATTCACTTATAATCTCCGCGTCAACGACGTCTTCATCAGGAGCTTGATAAACCTTAAGTAACTTCTGGAATCCTGCTTGTATGGCGATTAACTCCTCAGACGACCGCACATTATCTTTGACTATCTCTAACACTTGCATCACTAACGAAAACGCTTGGTCTATTTCCAGAGTATACGCCTTTGCGTGCATCATTCTTTGTTCTGCTTCAACAATATCTACACGCTTCTCTATTAACTCTATAACATCTCTGCTTGCATCATACATAGTTAGAGTGTCTGTTAGGACATCTCCAATTTGCTCAAACGCATCTACAAAATCTGGACTACCAAGTTTACTGTGTGCTAACCCGTAAGCTGCTTGCACTTTTTTGTACTGGTCAATCCCAACCCCTTCAGCTGCCGCTTCCGCACGCTTGTCCATAATTGCAGTGATAAACGCTGCGTCATCCTTTAAACTGAATAGGTCAACGTCTTCTCGCAATTCCTCAATGCGATCTAATAATTGCTTTCCGACAGTGCTAAAACGCTTTTTGTTTTTACTTGCAAGCCCTGTAATAAAGTTTGGATGCTCTGGACCTATTAATGCCTTACCTCCGTGGTATTGGCAATAATCACGCCCCTTCATTGCGCGAGCATTGCAGTTCCGCGTAGTTCCGTCTAATACATTGTCAACGACAATACCGTTGCATAACTTTGTTTTAGATGTACCGTCAATCCTATAGCGTTTTCCATCGATAACTGTAATCTCTGACATAAAGCCATATTACCGCCGTCTATCCCAAGAGTTATAGCCGTAGCCAGTTTGCTTCCCACCTGTAAGTCTACTGGCTTCAATTTGATTTTTAATGTTCGTGAAATCTTTTGGAATACCGCCGGGTTCGACGCCAGCACGTAACACATCCGCACCCGTTGCTCCATATTTGCGTTTTGCATCTTTTATGCGTGCTTCTATTTGTTTTACAGATAATCCAATGCGTTTGCCTTCCCTGACTATTCCAGACGTAATTGCTGATAAATCCGCAGCGCGTTTCTGAGCTAACTTCCAAACATCATCCGCATTGTCATATCCACGATTAACATTTTTATTGTGTTCATAAACGCCTTGATTGTATTCTCTATCGTAATCGTCAGGCGCCTCATCTGGATCGTGAAGTATTGGTATTTTGTATCTATCTGGTGTGTTAATGCCCGGAAGATTGACGTCTCTCACTGCAACATTTGCAAGTTGATTGACAGCGTTTGCTTTCAGTAAAAATGGCATTGCGCCGGGAATCGGTAATGATGCGTAGTCCATTACTGATTGCACGGGTACATCTAAAACATCTGCCACACCTCTTGTTACCGCAGCGTATTTGCCTTCTGGGTCATATGCGCTATGAAACAAATCTCTAGCAGCGTATGGGTCAAGTATTTCTCTGCCTTTAGAAATAACGTTTTCCCATCCTGTTTTTGCCGCTGTCATTGCACTACCCGCAGGTCCACCTACGCCATTGGCAATTAAATCTACATATGTACCTGGCATCATGTAATGAATGCCTTGTTCTAATGACTTGTTTGGCGCAAACGTCTGTCCTGCACCCATGGCTGTAACGCCTTGTAATCCAGTCATTCCAGCCTTACCTGCAAACTGCCTAACTGGTTTTGTACCAGCGTTGGCACGTTGCAGTAAGTTAATCAACTTACTGATTTTATTAGTTTGAGGCATTGTACTTCAACCATATCCGAGCGGTAGCACTGAAACTTTTCCCTTCAGCTGCCATTCGTTTGGCTATTGATAACTTATCGTCTTTAGAAAGATAATTGTACTTTTGGTCAAATATATCTATGATTTGTTGTTCACCTTCATTCGGCACAGGTGTGTTTTTAGTCGAACCTGCTGGCGGTCTAGCGCCAGGTTGCGTTCCTTCAACAGGATCACGAATTGCATCTTCTACCATTTTGTCAGAAGTGTAATTGTCAGCTAAAAACTTTAAAGCTCCGCCCGCAACCAATGCTCCAGCTCCTACTTTGGCAGATGTTGGTGATCTGGCTATGCCTCTGGCTGCACCGCGCACTAAACCCTTGACTGCTTGCGTCCCTGTACCTGGCACTTTAATCTTCGCCCTCAGTGCATTAAGTCCAGTTGGCCTTAATTGCTTAACTGTTTCACGATACGCGGCTTGTCGTTCCGGAAATGTTTCTGGTCCCGTGAAATTGTTTGTCTGAGTTGCCATTGGCGTTCGAGGCGCACCAGGTGCCTGTGGCACAGGCTCCGTCAAAGTTGACGGAGTGGTTTGTCCCTGTAATCCACGCTGTGTAGATATTACGTCTGTACCCGGAACCTTGTTGCCCGAAAACGCCGATGGGTGTCCCGCAGGTAGTCGACCAGCAATTTGATTAAACGACATCCTCGGCCCAGTCTCAAATCCTTCATTTGTGATAAGTGACGATGTCGGAGCAGTTGAACCAGCAGCGCCTTGCCTTAGTGCTGATGCGCTTGTCCCTTGCCCAATCATATTAAATCGACCGCTACCTCGTTCGACTTTAGGAATTAAACCGCCTTCGGCAACATGCTGCGATAACGTGTCTTTTAAAACTTCACGGCTTCTAACTTTATTTTGTGCTTCATTTAATACCTGCTGTTGAACTGGAACAACCAACTGATTAATAGCCTCACGAAGTTGTAATCCCCCCGCATCTTTAGGCAATTTTGCATTGACACCATATTGCTTATCAAAAATAAGTTCTTTTAATAAAAAATCTCTTCCATTAACTTTAACTGGCAACTCGCCAACTGGCATGCCCCCTTCCCACGTGCTTACATCATGGCCAGTCAAGCGTTTTACAGCAGCTCTTTGTTGTGGATTAAGACTTGCTAGAGTAAATGTATTTGTTTTACCTAAAATGCGATTTTGATACTGTTGGTCAATGGCTTTATTTGCACCGACTGCGTTGTGAATCAATGACCCACCACCAGCAAGCGTGCCCACACCGCCCCCGACAACACCAACCATGCTTAATAGTCCGGCTAATTCTTGTTTCTTTTTTTCGTCCATATCAGCCTCTGAATTTGGTTTGTCTTGCCTGAGCGTTCATTAAGTTATTAATACTGCGCCCAGCACCATTTTCTTGACGAGCTTGCATCAGCCTAGACAAGCCACGCATTGGCATATGCGCTGGCATGGCATTATTAGGCATCACAGCCTTAATTTCTTCTTTTGTAGGCGTAGCTTTACCATCTTTTGGCTTACTGGGCACAGTGTTCATTACTTACCTCGTTTGGCTGCCATCATAGGCATCATGTTCTTACCTTTACCTTTTGTCGATGGTTTCATATTTTTATTGTCCATGGGTTTGCCCTTCCCACTACATTTCATACATGCACCACCGTACATTGGACTACCACACTGTTTGCAACTCATCTTGTTTTTCCTTTTCTGGTAACCATTTTGCTACCTCATATAGCCAAGTTATTTTGGTTTGACGACTGGTTTCCGACCGTCATTCAATAGTGCTTTTGTCACAGGTGCTTTATACGTTTCTTTAGGATTTTTACCTACAGGTGACGTTGACCGACCAGCGGAATCCGTTTGTCGACCAGCAGCTTTACCTCTATTAAACGCATTAAACTTAGCATTTTCTGCCATTTGGTTGTCATATGCGCCTTTAATAGCCATCGCCGACCCGATTAATGTTGCACCAATGCCAACTCCTTGTGCTCTTCCCCGTGATTGACCACGGGCTTCAGATGCAGCATGTGCAACTCGACCAGGGTTCAAAGCACGCTGCGCTGCAGTCTGTGGTCGCCTTGACCCCGGTACAGTTGCTCGTGATGCATCACTGCGATACAGTCCACGCTCTCCACCAGGATTAGCTGACGGGCGCGGTGGCGTTGATTGAGGCATAGTTGTTTCCTTTCACCCTACATGTAGAGTCTGCTTTATTTACAGTTCCAAGCTCTAAGTGATTTGTTGATTCGACTATTCGGATCATTTGCAGTTTTTGCTGACGTGTTTACACGCTTCATGCCTTCCATACGTGCACAAAAAGACTTGCGCCTTGATGCATCTTTAGGCGTTTTGGGGTTTGGCGCTGGAGGCTTAAGGTTTAATCCTTCAGTTTTCTTGAAGTGCGCACGCCCAGCGGCATTGAGTCCACCAGACGGATTCTGATATTTTTTTACAACTCCCATGATAACCTCGCTAGCAGGTATGCTACAATCGCAGATAAAACACAATTGGATTGTACATGAAAGGTAATGTTTATGGAAGATTCCCGTGAGGGTATGTATTTTGATGGTTTTACTTGGCGTTCACATGATGAAGCGCCAGCAGAAAAAGAATCTCGTACAGACGTAATATACGAACTATCAGATCGAGAGCGTCAAATCCTTGGAATGATGCCAAGTAAGTTGACCGCAAAACAGATGGCTGCAAGTTTAGGTATCAGCCACAGGACAGTGCAGTTTCATATGGATTCAATGTATTGGAAACTTGGTTGCAGTGGACGTGATGCACGTACGCAAGCATGCAACAAGGGTAGAAAACTGGGCTATATAAAATAGCCCAGGCATCTTTTAGGCAAACGGGTCTTCAATGTCATCGATAGCAATAGGTGCTTGATTCATTGACTGTGACGAGCTTGCTTGCTTGTCTTTGTACTCAAGTGGCGTAAGTTTGTCAACGACAACTTCAACTACTTTGCGATTACTGCCATCCTTGGCTTGATACTGACGCATCTTAAGGCTCCCAGTGATTCCTACTAGTTGTCCCTTTGACAAGTAGGTACATGCAAAGTCAGCCGTTTTACCAAAACATACAGCGTCAAAAAAGTCCGTTTCCTTTTCACGTCCTTTCCTGTCGACAGCAATGTTGAGTTTTGCTATGGGCAATGAACCTGTTGTCTGTTTGAATTCAGGGTCTGCACATAGTCTTCCAGTAAGCGTTACGCAGTTAATCATTTTATGAATAGTCTTCTTCCGCCGATAGTTGATTCAGATGTGTGTAGACGAATCTACATACCGTGTCGCCGTAATTCCGTCGAAGCTCCATAGCCACAAACAGTCCAAGTAAGTAGTTGGCTTCCATCCCAAGTACTTCTGCAATCTTTGGTACTACATTTGCACTAGGCATTCTTTTTCCGCTGAGCCATAGAGATGTTGTTGATTCATCTGCACCTACCTGCTCGGCGAACATACGTTGCGTCAAGCCGGCCCGGTCACACAGATGATGCAGCTTTGTCCGCTTCACATGTGGTCTTGCCATATGATTCCTTTCAGGTAAGTATCTTGTGTCTTACCACAAGATACTTTACCATCTTTAAAAGTTTATTGTAATGAACCCGCCAAACTCGCCAAGTTCACTCCAATCGCGTACTTTTGGGTACAGCCCATCACCGTCTCGGTCGACATAATTGTCATCCCCTTTTTCTGGTGATGTGTTGCCTTCGACAGTAAGCACGCCAGAACCATCTGACCGTACGGCGTCAATCATTCCCATGTGTGCGCATCTACCAAGTGTTTTAAAGTAAAAGCACACAACGTCACCTTCACGCAATAGATGCGGGTTGGCTTTTGCTGCTTTGACAGACACCCAGTTATTTGTACGTTTCGCCCACCTTACCCAATTAGGAGTGTAACCAGTCCTTGGCATAGATGTGTCATACGTAAGCCCCAAGTCTGTAGCTGCTTGTTTGAGCCTGTAGCGTACATGAGCAACACACCAGGGTGAACCTGGTGGCAATGGAGGCACGCAACTAGCCAAATACGCTTCGACTTCTTTGCCTCTGTTTTCACCACCCGTCTCGCACACACCAAGATTTAGACGGGCATTCATGATTGCTCTAACTGCAATTGGTCGGTCCATACTTTTCCCTTCGCATGTATTTAGTAACTTCGTTTGCTTGTGCGTTTGGACATTCACCTGTGTATGCAAGCACCATTTCTGTGATGCATCCAGTAAACTTCTTGTCCTTGGTTACACAATATACGAGATACCAGATGGCTTTGCACAAATCTTTGTTGTACGTAGTACCTGGCTTCTGCCCACGTCGCTGCAAATACTTAAGTGCTGAGAATTCATAACGGGTAAGTTCCCAGTCATCGGACACTTCTACAGCATCTATTGCGTTACGTCGGTAGTGTTCATTGAGTCCGTGTACAACAGTGCCTTTATCTACCTGTTGATCCAAACCCGTTACTCCCTCTTTCAGTTTGTTGTTCAAATAAGTCTCCCGTGTTGAGTTCAATGAGTTCTGCCTTTGTGACCGGGCTGAGTGATACCTGAGCAATTCGTGACCCCCTGCAAATATGTTCTACGTTTTCCCCTAGATTCATCAAGATAACTTTTAGTTCACCTTGAAAGTCTTCATCAATTGTGCCTGGTGCGTTTAGCACAAACAATCCATACGATGCCGCCAAGCCACTGCGTGACCTAACTTGCAACTCGTAACCCGCAGGTATCTTGAATTTAAGTGCTGTAGGGATAACTGCGTATTTACCTGGGTGTATAGACACTGGTTTCTTCACAGCAGCTGCGATATCGAAGCATGCGGCGTTACCTTTATACTCAGGTAGAGGCACGGCGAAGGGTTCTACGCCATGCTCCATAACTTCGTAAATCAACTTCATAAACTTTCCTTTTGTATCCTTTCACCAATCCACTTCATAACAGGCACTGCCATGCTGTTACCTATTGCCTTGTAACGAGCCGAATCTGACTCTTTACCTGAAGCCTTAGCCCACTCGTCAGGCATACCTTGCAAGCGTTCGCATTCGGTCGGTGTGAGCCTACGCACTACCATGTTCAGTGACAGATATTGATCCTGTGTAGTTGACACAGTAAATGCCTTTTCCGTTTGTCCAAGATAACCTTTACCTCCACCGTCGCATCCACCACGCACTTTGAATGTGCTTGGCTCAACCGAAAGTACTGCGGGTTGATTGTCACCCATGTCTGCTCGAAGAGTAGAGCATACAGTATCCATGCCCGTTGGACCAGCGTTGCGAGCTATCGATCCTGGCTCAAATGCGAATACCAATGGTGCTGTGTCACCTTGCTTGTTTTGCGATGTTAGCGTTGGCGATATGTCGCTCAGTTGCACCGTACCGCTTCGACGTACCTGGGCGGCCGTGAACGCTTGGGCTACACCATGCACGCCTGTTGCATTGAGTGTATACATTGGTCCACCAACCGTAAACCCGTTTCCATTACCTCCGTTAGTTGGCTGTCGACCTATTGTGTTTTCAGCAAGAGCAATAGGTTGCACAGCCAAGTTAGTACTGCGAATATCGCCAACGTCAAACGTGTTTAACGTGTTTGCGACCTCGTCTTCGACCCACGTCTCATGGTCTTCAGTGCTCTGAGCGCGCCTCGACTTGCGATATGCATGCTGTACAAGTGGAGTATTACCTCCACCTGTACCCCACCGAGCTGCGACTGTAGGTGATTCATCAACAGGTCCAGTGACCCGGCTGTCATTAGGATGGTTTTCATACATTACCGTGACTAAGTTGTAGGCTTCGTCTCCTGCTGGTCCTCCTGCTCCTTTCGCCCACTTACTGCTAACAGTGCCTGTCGTAGTAGCGGTGGGAGTGACTTTCCTCGTTTTTCGGCTCTCCTGAGAATGCCTTCGCACGCAGTCGGACTCAAATAGTACTTTTCCGGAACGTCGTGGATCTCCTGAAGAATGTCCGACAAGAAAGACTCTTTGGCGTCTTTGGGGCACGCCGAAGTACTGAGCGTCCAAGATCCGATAGGACCACCCATACCCGAGCTCTGAAAACGCCCCGAGGATGGAGCCAAAGTCCCTTCCTCCGTTGACACTAAGGCAACCGGGTACGTTTTCCCAGACAACCCATTCGGGTCTAAAGAAATCAACCATACCAATAAAGACCAAGGCGAGATTTCCCCTAGGGTCTTCCATTCCTTTTCGCATTCCCGCAACGCTGAAGGCTTGGCAGGGGGTTCCTCCGACAATAATGTCAATTGATGTTCTGTCAATATCCCATTCCTTATAACGGGTCATGTCCCCATAGTTCTTTACATGAGGGAATCTATCCGCAAGTACCCTTGATGGATACGGCTCAATTTCCGCAAACCCTACAGGTGTCCAACCTAAATCATGCCACCCCAAACTAGCAGCTTCAACTCCTGAACAAACACTCAAATACCTCACTTGCTATCACGCTCGCTTTCCACCCTCGTAGTCAACACCATGGCCATCTTCTTTAATCATGGTAGCCAGGTCATGTCCAGCAACTAGTACATCACCAAGAATGCGTCCATACTTATCCTCACGATGGTTCTTGACGACCACGACGACATCTTCCATGCCAAGCACCAGAGATTCTGTATGCCACCGAGCCTCTTGACCTTCATCGGTGTTTTTCTCTGGGCAATTGATGTGCGCTAGACGTATTTTTTTGCTTGCCAAAACAACACCAAACCCAAGATCTACGTCAGCCTTCAACGTGTCTCCATCTACCACGGAGATATTCTTCAACTTGTACTGATACAACGTTGCTTTTGTCACTTACTCTTCCTCCAAATGCCCACACGCACCAACCGTTTCAAACGCAAACTGGATTAATCCATATGCCAGGATATCATCGCAGTTCCTTGAAAACGACACCCTCGTTGCTTGCGAAAACATACTAGACTCACGCATCACAAGCAGTACATCAATGCCTGACGTACGAGCCTCTTTCACCAACTTGGAAAACTCTTCCGCAATCTGGTCGTAGTTACGTGGAATCTCATCATCCTTCATTATTTACTCGCTTCCAATCGTGTACAGATAAGTCCATACCGCCGATTTCAAACACATCAAACTGCCAAGTGTCATCACCTGACGTCATAACAAACATATGAGACTGATTGTCATACCGCAGGTATTCATCGTCCTCCCAGCACTCACGCTTTACAGAATATCCCTTAAGCAACCACGCAAACGCCCTACTCACATTTGCGAAGCCAGACTTTACACAACGTTTCTGGTTATTCTTGATGTTGAACGCATGAGTGGGGCTTATTCCATATTGCCTGGCGATAGCCTCACCCGTGTCACCAGCTGCAAACAACGCACGAATCTCAGCAACCTGCTCGTCAGTTAACTTCTTCCGCCGATCCATTAGCCGCCTCCAGCCTCTTATACTTCTCTACAACAACACGGATTGCACTATCACCCCACGGCACTTTCATCGGAGGACTAGGCACACCTAATTTAAGCAGTGCCTCGCTCATTTTTCGACGACTAACACCTGCCTTATACCAAACCCAAATCACTTCCTGGGTAGATTGCGATATGTGATCGAGCAAACGCACAGCTGGACGATATTCACGCCTTCGCTTATCACGCTTACAAACCGACCCAATGCTACGAGCGTTGCTTAAACTCAATTTCCCACCACGACTTCTTCACTACAGGAGCCAAACAAAGTCTAGTCCCAAGGTCAGTCAACTCTTCAACAGACTCGTCAATAGCCAAACTCACCTGACTGCAACTAACACTATGCTCAACCTGCATACGACGACGAAAAACCTCAACCCGATACTGCATCAGCAGCATATCACTAAGAATCTGGTCGTACTCCGACCGTAAATCAACTTTCTTCATAACAAACCTCCACTACTACTATACATTTCTTTGTGTGTAAGTGCAAAACATTTGGCAGGTATAGTATATTCTACGTCGGTAGAGGAGGGCTGGAGAAAATATGTTCTGTAGGGGGCGGGGAGGATTAATGGATTACATGGGGTAGGGGGCTTGCCATATAGGGGGTGTATTGGTGTACGGGGGAGGGGGAGGGGGTAGGAGGAGGCAGGGGGCATGCATGGAGTGTCTGACTGCCACGCAGGTAGCGTGTATATAAAGGGGAAGGTGAAACTACTTCCCCCTCGCAGGTAGGGTGTGTCTTCGGTTGGCGATACTGCGTTATTTGTACGTTATAGGTGTAACTAGGAGGTTACGAATCATGACGAATGAAGTCATTACAGTCAAGGTCGCCAATATGTTTGGCGACATCGTTGTTTCAAAGCGTCAGGAATGGGCGCTGCAAACTGAGTCGTTGCACGTGTACATGGGTGAAGCGATTGACTCCGCTTTTCTCATCCTCCCGAGATTCAATCGTGAGGAATGGCACGTCGTCAAGTACGGCGGGAATTGGCGTCATGCTAAGGCATGGCTCCAAAGTTACGACGGGCGGTACACGATGTACATATCGTACCGTCGTGTCGTTGTCTGAACGGAGGGCTTCGGCCCTCCAATCTTTTAGAAAGGAGAATGGTATGAAAAGTATAACTATTCGCACCACCACTGCAACGGTAATTGCCCTTGCAGTGGCAACGGCGCTTATCGGCGCCTTCATCGTCATTAACCTCTAGGGAAACCTAGAGGCGGAGGGCTTCGGCCCTCCACTTTTTTTGCCTAAAAGCGTGGAGCATCTCACAACCACGCTAGTAATGCGGATCTAGTCAATAGGGACAAACTACATACACCTCGTACGTATAGGTTGGCTCTGGTTGGCTACACTGCGTCAAGTGTACTTATAAAGTGTATGGCGGGATTGCCTACATTGTTTTGTGAAAGGAATCGAATATGACGTATTCATATCGTCAAAACGGATTCTTACGGATTGAGTTTCGTTTTGAAGGGTACGACTGCGAAGTCGAACTCGATAAAAACGGGATAACAACCGTAGATATTGACAGCGTAGGGTGCTTCGAGTTTGACAGCGAGATGTGTACCCTTCACCACCTGACAAACTTTGTCAGGGCTGTCATTCGTCAAGCATCGTAGGGGTTTGTGACAGTTCCCCGGGAAACCGGGGAACGGAGGTTTTGCCTTGAAAAAAGGACTTTTGCTGGGTGTATTCGCTGTGGCGTTTATTCACGCCGTCGTATCGCTGATGTTCGCCGGGGGCTTCAAGTCGTACTTCTGGTACGCTTCGTTTTTGGCGTCCATTGTTGTAGCGTGGACTATCGGGTATATACCCGAGATTCACGAGCACCTAACAAAGAAGGATTGACTCGGAGGGCTTCGGCCCTCCACTTTTTTTGTCCAAAAAAGCGGAGCATACACACACCACGCTAGTACTGCAATATGACCAACCAGGGCGAACTACATAGTCCTCGCACGTATAGGTTTGGTATAGTTGGTGCTACTGCGTCAAGTGTACTTATAGAGTGTAAGCGATGGAGGCTTACTATCATGCGTTACTTTGAGTTATGCACCGTACGCGATGCATCCATTATGTCAACAGATGTCGAATACAGTGCGCCGTGTGTGCTGTGTGGCGACAAGGTGAAGGTTGTTGTTAGCGAAGATGACCACGTGGCAATGCGATGGAATAACAGTATTCCGCAGCACCTCGAGATTACTGCTCGAGAATTCTTCATGTCGGGTTTTTGCCCGGTGTGTCAGGAGGAGGTATTTAGCGATGAAGACGAAGATTAGATTGTGGGATGCCCTAATGGTGGCAATCTTTATAACCATCGGACTGTGTTGGATGTGGTGCGTGTCCAACGGGGTTTACCTCGTGGACTTTGAGTTCTAATTTTAGGAGGCTTCGGCCTCCTTTTTTTATGCCCGGCATCCGGGCCACACACATACCACGCTAGTACTGCAAAATAGCCTTAACCAAACAAACTACATAAACCACGCAGGTATGGGTTGGCTACAGTTAGCGGTACACGTGGAAGTGTACCTATATAGTGTAAGCGATGGAGGCTTACTATCATGATTAGCATGACATTCGACCAGTTCTGGACACGGGTCTCGAACTACATTGCACGCCGTATCGGCGTTGGACTCGACGACTTGGCTGACGTGGACCTCTGGGATTATTACAGTCCTGAACCCGAGGACGCTGAGTTCTGGAAGCAAGCCGTGCGCGACGCAGCTGAACACGCTATGTCCGAGCAAGACGGCGTAGACGACGACATTATGAGTTTGTTCTAATATGCATAATCAGGTAGCTGCTACTGGTGATACTCCCGGCTACCGATGTATGCAGACCCGAGGGAAACCTCGGGTTTTTTTATGCCCGGGATCCGGGCCACACACGCACCACGCTAGTATTGGCATATTAGATAAACCAAACGAACTACATAACTCACGCAGGTACAGGTTGGCTTTGGTTGGCTACACTGCGTCAAGTGTACATATAAAGTGTAACCATTGGAGGGTTATTATCATGTATCAGGTAAAACAACGTTCACCTTTAGGTGAGACGTACGTTCACGGGGAATTCCTATCGTTTAGCAACGCAATGCGTTGCGCGTTAGGCGTCAACGCTAACAGGAGCCGCAGCATGAAGGCATATCCTGCGTATATTTACGAAACCTTGACGCAACGTGTTATAAAGCCAACAAGACGTCCTGCGTATTTCTACGCACGCTTTGTCAATGAACATTATTATGCGTTTGATGGCTTTGAGGTATTTACTAGCGTCAAGGCAATCAAGGCGGAATTGCAAGAGCGCATAAATAATCAGCGCCGTTATCCCTGCGTGGACACCCGTGCGTCGTTTGAAGTGTACTACATGAACCCAGACAATCTAGAATACGGTTGTCCTGATTTCAAAGTACACTTTGGTAAACGTGGCGGCGTGAAAATCACAAAGTACGTTTGAATCAGAGGGGCGAAAGCCCCTCTTTTTTTGTGCATTGACCTCGAAGCACACAAGCACCACGCTAGTACTGCAAACATAGTCAACCAGGACAAACTACACACACCTCGCAAGTATGGGTTGGCTACAGTTAGCGGTACGTGTGGAAGTGTACAAATAAAGTGTAACCAATGGAGGGTTACTATCATGGAATGGATTTCACAGGAGCTGTGGCTGTGGTACGGCGACAGCATGGTGCTACAGGTAGAAGAAACGAAAGAACCTGTTACCGCAGAATGGTGCAGGGAATTCGTGTATGAAGACTTTGACGGCAAGATGACTGAGGGCACAGCCCTTCACAGTATCTTTAATCATCTTTTGTGGCACGCACAATGGGATGAAATAGCGGAACGTGTTAACGCAGTATTGGAGGATTAGATGGAAATCAGACCACGTGGATTACAAAAAACCACATTTGCATCAGTTACAGGTGAATCATTTATTGACTGGGTAGATATTCTCGTAAAAGAAAAGGTTCTAAAGCCTTCGGAAGCAACCCGTATTCTTTCAGAGGTTCAAGACGCTTTAGAATGTGACGAAGGTAACTTTCAGTTACTTGATGTTCGCGTCCTGCTTGGGTATCGCACCGGTCCCGGAAAGTGGGAACCTGAGCAAACCAAGGCATGGGAGGCATTAGTACAACGGTTTGCAGACGACATCGGCGAACCGTCGTACACATCGTTCTACGTAGTAGCGTAATTAGGAGGGCTTCGGCCCTCCACTTTTTTTGCCTGTGCGGCAAACCACAAACACACCACGCTAGTATTGCCAACATAGTCAAAGCAAACAAACTACATCAACCTCGCAGGTATGGGTTGGCTACGGTATAGCAGATTGTCCGATGTGTACTTATAAAGTGTAATTAATAGTGATTACACTGTGATGTTTGAAAGGTATGCCATGTTTACAAAACACGGTATTTCACGTCATAACACGTTCCTGCTGTGGGCAGGACCGTCTGCAATCGATGGCGCCCCCATTGGATTGTTTGTTTCGGGATTGTCCAATCTTTCCCGTAATCGCAAGACTGGTGCAATGATTCAAACGTATATCATGCGTTTGGATATTGACCCAGTTCAAGCGATAAAGCTTGGATTGGACGGTAGCATCTGCGGTATCGGAAAGAATCGATGCCCACACATGATGCAGGAACGCCGCAATGCAAAGGGCAAAGTCAAAGTAATGAGGACCTGTTACGTAAATGTCGGGCAGGGTCCTTTGACAATCTGGCGTGCATGGGAACGCGGTAATGTTCCCATGCCAGATGTTCACACTGTGCAACGTGCGATAGCGGCGACGGGTCGCCCATTACGCATGGGTGCCTATGGTGACCCAGCGGCTATCCCACAGCACGTGTGGGAATGCATACTACCGTATGCGAAAGGGCGTACTGGGTACACTCACCAGTGGAATGCGAAGCATGGCGAATGGCTTCGTGGTACCGTGATGGCTTCGTGTGATTCACCCGATGACCATTACCGTGCTGTGCATGCCGGGTGGGGCACATTCACTGTGCTTCCGCATGACAACTACAAAGAACTGTTTCGGTCATTGACGCGCACCACGTCGTGTGTGTCCGACCCGCAGTTCAAGGGACGCATGGAACTGATACCGTGCGAACGATGCCTGAAATGCGACGGAACCCGCAACGTTGCAATCCGGGCACACGGTCCATCGGAAAAGTGGGTGACTCTCCCGATGGGTTGATGGGATGGGGCGAAAGCCCCCTCCCTTTTTTTGCCGTTGGCAAAAACCACAAGCACACCACGCTAGTATTGGGAAATTAAGCAACCGCCACAATCTACATAAACCACGCAGGTATGGGTTGGCTACAGTTAGGCATCCTACTGCATCTGTACTTATATAGTGTTCAAGGGTGTAGCGTACATCGACTGCATCACTTAGGACGTGTGGGAGAACCACCATGGACAATCAGTCCAAACGCATCGCAGACCTCGTCATCGAACTCATCGGAGCCATGAAAGTCGAACTGACTCCAACTGGCACACGAGTCGAAGACATCCAGCAAATCATCGACGCTTCAATCGACCCTTTCAAGGAAGAGATTCGCCGGGAGTTCGTAGACCACGTTGTCGCTACCGACAACAACGAGTGCAAACTCGTTGAGCGTATCGGCGAGGCTGAGTCGGACATCTCCGACCTTGACAGCAAGGTTGACGACATCGAAAGCCGTGTCAGCGATTTGGAGGACACGGACGAGCCAGACATTGACGTTGACGCAGCTGTAGAACGCTACTGCGATTCGTGGGCGTTCAAGTCCCAACTTGCCGAACTCATTGACGAGTCGGTCAGGGAGAACGTCCCATCCAACGATGACATCAAGGTCATTGTTCGAGCAGAACTCAAGAACGCTCTTGATGTTCTCATCGCTCACTGGGCGGACAACTAAACAGGGTGGGGGGGCTTCGGCTCCCCGCCCTTTTTTTGTCTCGAAATCGAGACCACACACACAACCCGCTAGTACTGCTCTGGTTTGGATTGCCAGGGCTTGGCGGTAGCACACATACACCACGCAAGTATTTGAAAATTGATTGCCCGCACAATCTATATCATCCCCGCAAGTACCGTTCCGTTTGAGTTAGTGGCGTGCCACGACTTGTACTTTTACTGTGGGATGCAGATTCTGCACCCTCCCCAATACCTGCGGTGCAGATTCTGCACCCTCCCCGTGACTTAGCGACACGGAGGGGGTCGATTTCTGCATGCCTCCGTAGGCACGTAGGAAGCCCATACACAGACTCTACAAGAGTTCCCGTATAGATGTACCAAATCTTGGGTTTTAGCCTTGATTCGTCAAGAAAAATGCCCTAGCGGTCATCTTTGTTTGTCACGGATGTATCTGTTGTGAGTGATATGTGTATTGGTGTGTATTGTTGGGGTTTGTCTTGTTTGGATTGTTTCTACGAAAGGTGACATTTATGTCTGATTATCTGAATGGCGATAAGCCAATGTTGGTCGCTGAAGGACTGCGTTTGCAGTCGTATGTTCGTTCGTTGTTTGCATCTGACGCTCCTGTCTTTCACAAGGCGTTGTGGTTTGGTTTGTCGAAGTGGGGTGTTGACGGTGATGTTGCAGTGGACTTGCTCGAGCATCACTACAATGAAGTGACCGAGGAGGAAGCAGAGGATGGCGCCTTGACAACGATGCCCCGCTGCATGGCGTTTGGTGAGTATGTTCGCACGCTTGCTGACACGATTGGTTATGACGTTGTCATCTCTGACGTGTTTGACTATGTGCATGGTCACGGCGTGCCTGAGAACCTCGGCGAGGATTACGACTATGCGTTCACTTGGTTTCTGTGGAACCTTGGGGAACTGCTTGGTGAGTTCGATGACCGTTTGTTGATGATGGAACTGGAGGTGATTCCATGAGCATCTATAAACTCGAGAGAATGAGTGTTGTGCCTATCAAGGGTGGGAGGGCGATGACGAATCTGCTGATTCACAACGCCCCTACCCATGCGGAAGGTTATTGGCTGATGGCGGTGCGTAAGACACCGAAGACGCAAGTCATTGTGATGGACATGACTGCTGTGATGCACTACGACATTGTGAACATTGTTCGCCGTGTCGGTGAGGGTGCTAAGTTCACCATTACACGCATCAACTACACCGATGACCCTGAGACGTGCTGGCGGGTCGAATGGGACGCACACGGTTTGAAGTGGCGTGTGCAGTGGTTTTGGGACGAGTTCATTGACATGGACTTGGAAGCCAAGACTCTTTAGTTTTTTCCAGCGCCCTGCCTGTGGGGCGAAACACAGGCGAGGAGGTTTGTATGGATTCTCGTTTTAGTCATTATCATGAGTCTGATGTTCAGTCTCTTGTGCAGAAAATCATCACGCACCCGTCCACTACGTGGGCGTGTGGTGCTGGTACAGAACTGCTTGTGACTCCTGAGTTGTTTCACGCTGTCGCATGGGGCAACCCATACAAGTGTGAGACTAGTGTGGTCTGTGGCAATGTCGGGCATAACTTCCCCGGCACGGTCACGCCATCCAACCTGTTGGTGAGCATCTGTAATGCGTATCCAAACGACATCACTGTCAACGTACACATGGTTGGCAACTGGAACAAGTGGTTAGAACTCACAACACAAGCATCTTTTGCTCACGTGTACATCACGGTCAAGCATGAGGTGCTTCGCTTTGAGTTTGAACTGACGGTTGCTCTCAACGGCGTACCAGTGCTTAATTACATCAAGTATCCATCGCACATTGAGAGTCGGTTGTCTGACTGCCGTCAGTGCTGGTGTCAGAAACGTGAGAGTTGTGCATGTTGCGGTGGGGCATGCGACTGCCGCAGTGATGACCCTGAACTCAACTACAAAATCAAACCATTGACGGTGGAACAAGTACACGCCGTCATTCTCAACAAGGAGGTTCCTCTTGACTAGTAAACTTTGGGATGTGAAGGATGACCACGCCATATTGTTTGGCGTGGTTGGTTCCGCAATCGGCGAACAGTTCATGTGTTTGGACTGCTGTCCAGACTTGGCGCCCAGCTCGGACTTCAGACTCACCAAGGGTGAGATTGTCGAGTTTGGGTTGGAGCCAATGTGCGACCGTTGCGGGCAAACGTTTGATGAAGACTTCGTTAACGGCGTTGCACCGACATACAGTCTGCGAGATGACAACGAAGCCAACGAAGCATGGGAAGAGGAGAAATGGTTTCAATACCTCGACCATGTTGCAGAGAACAAGGAGGCAGAGAGAAACAGATGAAAGCCCATTACGATGGCACGATTACGCTCGACAAGGGCGCCAAGACTGTCCACGTCTATCGCTACGTGCGATACGACAACGGACAGAACAACCTGTTGAGTAACACCACACATCAGTTCGATACGCTTGACCAAGCGATGACCTTTGCGTCCAACATGCATGATGCATACAAGGTCGACGGCGTGACGCTTCAGGTGAAGGATGGTGACCAATGAGTTTTGTAGTCAAAGCCCCGAATCAACGGGCAATCGTTTTCGTCAATCTGGCACGTGCGATTGATTCCGCTTGCCGAATGGAGCAGGCGGCGGTGTGGGACGTTGAAGCACAGTCAATCGCTGCGACAACGCACACTGAAGGCGATCAGGTTTACCTGACACGTCCAATCAACGGGCAGTTGATGCAGGTCAACGTTGCTTTGTGGCATGCTCGTGAAAAAGGCAATGTTCCACTGCTCAAGGGTGATACCGCCCTCGAACAGATGGGGTGGGAAGTCGTATCGTAATGTTTGAGCGCCCTGCTGGTGGGGCGAATCACCAGCGAGGAGGTTTGTATGAACAAGATTTATTTGCGTGTTACGCATGTTGTCAATGAAGAGTCGAACGAGTGGGCAGACGTGGACATCTATGTCTGCGATGGCAACGCCTTCTTCCCACACCGCAAACTGGCTGACGCACTCGTCAATGAAGCGTCCAAGTTTCACATCGTAAAGTTGGAAGTCTTCAGCCTGGACGGATTATCAGAGAATGGAAACACCCCTGTTTCTGCCGAGTTGTATCAGCAACCATCGCTGATTCAGTCGCACCCTGAGATGTGCCAGTTCTTTCACTGGTACGTCAAGACGGACGCAGCGGGCATCCACGAAGTGCTTCAAGCTCTCAGTGACCAACATCGGTTGTGCACGTTGGACGTGCTGGATGCAGTCGCAAAGTTCGACAACGTCTTTGTACGTAAGTCGATGCAGATTACGCACAATCGCCTTTCCGATGACAAGGGCGATGTCGAAATCATCGAACTCTCGTCCAACAGTTCGAGGGGCGCTGTTCATGTGCAGTTCCGCCGTCCTGACGATGACACGTATTTCACCTGTGTCAGCGTCAAGATTGGTGAGACATCTCGCCACACGTACACGATGATTGGCAGTCCAACACGTGTACTGCTCACAACGGTGGCAGGGATGCTCTCGTAGAAAGGTCAATAAATGTATCTAAAATACAGAGAGTCGCACTTGTTGCATCATGTATATGTTGCCAAGCGTACGGGTCATAGGTTCTGCATGATTCCGGAGACGGAGTTTGCAGACGAAATGGCAGTCTTGGTTGAGAAAGGTTTTGTAGCGCCACAGGGTGCTGATGAGCGGGGTTGCACCTACTGGCTAATCACAGATGCTGGCTGGAACCACTACGAAGAATGGGAGAAGCAGTGGTAATTACTTAGCCGACCTTCGGGTCGGCTATTTTTTTGCCTGACGGCAAAACCATTACACACACACGCAGGTATTGCTCTGATTATGGTTGGCAAATAACTGTGCTTTGTGGTTAAGTGCAAGTTTATATTGGGTTGGATGCAAGTTATTTATTGAAGGAGTAAATCTTTGTTGCATTTGTTTTACGGGGTGACATCTATGCTGATCATCCTCTTCTTTTTATCGGGCGTATTAGTGACCGTCTATCACGTAGTACGCGGATTGGTTGAGTTTATTGTGATTGCTGCGAGGGTATTGAAATGAAACGTAATGATGCAGATGCAATTGTTCATCTGCTTATGAATGAATGGGCTGCAGCTGCTGAACCAGAGTTGCAACAAAGGTGGCAAAAGGTATCACCTTTCATTTGGACTCATCGGGATGATAATTCGTCATTTAAATGCACGCTCAATTGGCCTGAATGGGACTTGTCCATTGTGACATTTGATGTACCTGAGTCTTTATCAGGTGTAAATCCTCAATCACTGATTAACAGCCAGCACATTGTCCTGGTCGAAGGCGAACTCACGGAACAGGCTGGACCCGTCATTGTTCACGCCCAGGTGGCACACACTAAGTATCCTGGACGCAACTTGATAGTTATGCCCGCAGCTGAACTCGTCGACTCGTTTCTTGCTGGCGAATGGACACCATGGTGGACATGCAGATGCTGCCATCAGCGAAAACAAATGAAGGTTTTGCCTTTGTGATTTACTATCGCGTAACATCCGGATACAAAACCGAATGGTTCACAGATCGCGAGCATGCTCACTCAGTTGCGACTGAGTGGGCGCGCTCTGCGGTCACTGACAAGCTTACAACAACCGTTGCTGTAGATACATACAACATCAGTTTGCGTAGCCATGACAGGTTATTGGCAGCTCTCAATGGACAACATCCAGCACGAAGAGCGTATTTAATCGGCATCGACAAAGGAGTTGTAGTGGTCGAGCAAAAGTGGAACCGCAAACGGCAAAAGATACACATGGATCCTATAACGTCACATGCTCATCCAACTCACATACACGCAGATTGGGTAGCAACAGTACACGCAAACCCAGAGATTGAGGATTTATTCCGACGAGCTCCTGACCACAGAGCATGCATGTTCGCATGCACCGTAGCACAGGTCAACACGTCAGTTAAAGGATACAAGCTCACCCTGGGATTATGCCGTTATTGCTGGGATTGGGTCAACTCAGTCAAGCGTAAATGATTAGCGTAGATAAACTACTTTGCTCCGTAGATATATTTGTCGTATGATGAACTACTACGCACGTAGAAATGACAACAGCCCCACCTGAAGGATAAGGCGGAGCTGCTGTATTAGAACAAGAGGAGGTTTGAATCAGTTTCAGGGTGATTCAGTTCAATCATACCACATGAGGTGGCATATGAAAGACGAATCCGCCCTGCAATTACTCGTCAAAAACACGCTTGGTTTTTTAGGCTACACAGTCATTGAAACTGGAAAGGCAAGGCGTAAGGTGCGATGCCCACGATGTTCCAACATGCACTACCCAACCGGGTGGCAAGGAAACACACTAGGCTGCCCTGACTTGTACATACATTGCCCACACTGGAAGATGCCCGTTGCTATTGCTGTCGAATTAAAGACAACGAAAGGCGCCGTGCGTGCAGAGCAAAAAGCAATGGCTGACCAAAAGATGACGGTCATATGCCGTAGTGTTAACCACGTGATTGAAGTCGTACTCGAGTACGAAAGGCTGTACGGCGAATCCGTGCAGTGCGAAAGGTTAGAAAGGTTTATTGCTAAGAATGAAGTTTCCTGCAAACTATAACTACGTCGTCCCACACGACCATCGCGAGTTGGTCTATTACGCTGCCACTAGCAACAACAGCGTCCTGGCTATTGAAACTGTTAACCACAGAGCCATTGTCTTGGCTGACACACCTGATGAAATCATCGATCTTGCCAGGACATTTTCCGACGAGTCCTACACGGCTGGGGTCACCACATGGCACACTCTTGCGGTTGATTGGCGCATGGCCATTTACAATGGCGAAATCATACTCATTAAGGGTGGGCTGACTTGGCAAGCCACAGGGCTGACTGAAGCACCTGCTGATGACGCATCACTTGTATGCGACCCATACACATGGGCATACGCCATTATGTCTGACGGTGCATACATTGAACGCAATGGTGGCATTGTGATTGGAGCAACACCCGCAGACCTTATCGTGCAACTCGACAACTTTGATGTCACGCTCATTGCAGAACTCAACACTAACATTATTGCTATGCCTCTTCTACATTTTGCTAACAACGAGCAATCTGTCATGTACCGAGGCAGTGTGCATAACGTTGCTCGGGCAATGATGAAGAACACGGCGTTTTTAGTTGACCTAGTAAAGAACACTTATCCTGAAGATGGCATAGACCCAGAAGAGGAATTTATCAACAAGGCAGAGGAGAACAACAATGAGAATTGAAGACCACTTGGTCAAAATGAAAGGGGGCAAATTATACGCCCCCGTTTACGTCAGGATTGCTCTTTTTAGGGAAGAGCATCCCGTATCGGATGGCTGGGGCATCAACGCTGAGATAGTTGACACTGACGAGGTATCGTGCTTGTCCCGTGCATCAATCACCGACCCACAAGGGCGAGTGGTTGCAACTGGACACAAGCGTGAGCATCGCGCGCACTTTCCTGATTTTGAAGAGAAATCTCTCACCGGAGCAGTCGGGCGTGCGCTACTGATGGCTGGCTATGGCACTCAATATGCTCTCGACGAACTCGATGAAGGCGAGCGTATTGTTGACGCACCAATACCTGGAGCATTAGTTATAGAAGCACAACCTACCGTACAGAAGGCTCCAAACCCATACGTTCAGCAGTGCCGCCGTATATGGGGAGTCAGCATCTCCACTGATGAATGTAAAGCCATATTCACTAGAGCATGGCCAACAAGTAAACCTAACGCCGAATCACTTGCTGCCGCAGCCCAAGTACTTGCCAGTTACGCAGATGCTGCTGAAGCAGAGGCCGACTTGTTCATGGAAGACGCACCCGAGACTATGTTAATACCGGAGGTGAATCTGTAATGGCAACTGTAATTGAAGACGATTGGATTATCGACACCGAGACGGGCGAAGTTGTTGGTATCCAAGGATGGCAGATTGATGGTCATGTTGAGGATGAAAAGCAACTGTGGATATTGCAGAAACGCATGCTTGAAACTGAATCAAAGATTGCAGCTGAGCGCCTGATGATGAAGTCAATCGTTGCTAACTGCGAAGCACGCATCAAAAGACTTGAGTCACGCATGAAGTGGCTAGACCTTCGTTACGGTGTAAGCGCCGCAGATGTGGCTAAGTCATTGTTGCTTAAGGGGAGTAAGACTTACACGTCACCCTACGGAAAAGTTTCTTTTAGGACAACAAAGGACAAACTCGTCATTGAAGACCAAGACTTGTTCACGCCTTGGGCACTGAAGCATGCACCTGAAGCCGTCAAGCAGTCAGTGTTAGTCAGCAAGCTGCCTAAGGAACAAGTAGAACGATGGCTGAAAATCGTTGATTTCATGCCAAAGGGACTACGCATTGAGCTTGGCGGGGAATCGGTGACGTTCACTGGCATCACAAAGGATGAGTCTGATGAGCGAACTGAGCAAGATTAAGGAATTCCCTGATGGAGTTCACGGCACACCAACTGGATTAGCGTTTACCGCAGACCTCTCATTTGACCAATGGGAGGTTCTGCTTAATCGCTTGTACACAATGAACGGTGCGATACAGTGGATGCTCGGCGATGCCTTGAACTATGGCAACACGCGATACGGCGAGAAGTATAGTCAAGCTCTTGAAAGCACTAAGCTTACTTACAGCGCCCTTGCTAACTTTGCATGGGTTGCTCGATCTGTTCCTCCAGAAAACAGAAACGCAAATCTGTCTTGGACACATCATCGAGCTGTAAGCAAACTTGATGTGGAAGAGCAACGAAAATTACTTGACGAAGCAGAACGAAAGGAGTGGACGGTAGACACATTGACGGAGGTTGTAAGGGGAACGCCTGTGACAGAGAAGAGCATCAGCGATAGCGTGCCTGTTCCTGTAGGGCTGAGCACAACTGTTGCAAATCAAGTTCTTGACACAGCAGTGTGCTTGCTTACCAATGACGTAAAACTTTGTGCCTATTGTCCTTATCATAGAGAAAAATGATTGGGTTGTTTCAGGGTAGTTCAATCAACAAGAAGCGGTTAAGCAAGGGGTTCGTGGTGCTACATCACGAACTCCTTACTTGTCTGAAGGACTTTACACCGAGCGAATGGATGGTGCTGACATGCTTGTCATTACACGCTGACGAGACGGGGTTCAGTTGCCCTTCAATTGCCACCATAGCCAACGAAACTGGCATGAGTAGCAGATTAGTCAGTCAGTGCATCAAAAGTCTCTCTACGGTCACCACACGGGCTTATACCGTGCTTCGTGTAGACACAAGACATGCGATGTGCGGAAGGCAGACAAGCAATGGCTACATCATCTTGCCTGATGGTTTTAGTGCAGCAACAGAGGGGGAGGGTGCAGAAATCAACAGGGGGGAGGGTGCAGAAATCAACACCCCCATTACATTGAAGAATATACATAAAGAAGAATATATACCCCCTATAGTCCCCCAACGGGGGACACGCAAACGGACAATCAAACTTCCAACTGACGAAGATCCCGCAAAGGCATTGTTTATCGCCTATCGAACATCGTTTATGTCGGAAGCCAGAGCGTCATTGTTCACCATTGGTGAATGGCAGGGAGTGCATATTGTTTTGAGGCAGATGGTTCATCACGGAGTGTCTCCCGATGAGTTGGCTGCCAGGACAAAGTGCCTGATTGGTAAATGGCAGAAGGCACACATGGTTACTTTGCACGCTCTATGGAAACATTGGGCTACAGCAGAACCAACTGATGTTTCTGTCGTGGAAACAAATATGCGTCAGGCAAACAGGGTGTTTACAACTCTGGACAAATTGTTTGGTGAAGGATAAAAAGGAATCGGAGGTTTGAATGAATAAACAGGTTTTTGCTGGTGTGTGCAGTGTGTTGAGCATGTTGCCATCAAATGTTCCTTGGAACGATGACGTAGCAACGATGTATGCCATTGCAATGAAGGGTTGGGATGATGCGGTTGTTGGGCTTGTTACACGGCATGTGTTGCTCAACTGCGAGTGGCGCCCATCCGTATCTGAGCTGCGAACTATTGCCATTAAGTTGGTTGCTCCAAACTTGAATGCACATGCAATCCACAATGAGATCAGCCGCATCATTGCTATCGCATTTGATTCAGAGAAACGGAACAAACTCATTGAGGACTCAATCGATGCTGGCAAACTACCGCCATACGCAAAGCAAATCATTGAACGTGCTGGTGGATGGATGTCGTTTGGAAGTAAGTCAACCGACTACAATCTTCAGTTTGTCCATGACTTTATCAAGGACAACTGGTCTTCATATCAGTTGGACTCATTGATTACATCTGCTCCAGAAAACCCATTGTTGCTTGAAGAAGGAACACAGATGGTTAAGGCTTTGGCAGAGAGATGAATGTAGTCGACGTTAAAGTGCCTCACGACATTGAGGCTGAGATGGCGGTGCTAGGAGCCATCATGTTGGATAACCGAAAGTTATCTGACGTGATGAGCATCCTAAAGCCCATCGACTTCTACAGGTTTGCTCATAGCATCATCTTTGACGCAATGAAGTCACTGCATGACTACAATGACCCCATTGACATAGTGTCTCTTAACGCCATGCTAAGCGAAGACGATGATTTATCAAAGGTTGGTGGGCTTGCTTACCTTATGCAGATTGGTGACTTTGTACCGACAACTGCAAACGTCATGTACTACGCTGAGCGAGTAAAGACGGTATCCAATCAGCGTCACATGATGGAGTCATACATACGGGCAGCTCAACTTGCTGAGGATGGCGACATAGAGAAAGCCAAGGCAACAACGACTGACATGCATGGGTCACTCGAATCCACTAGTCTAAAGGTCAAGCATGTTGCTGATGTGCTGGAATCTAATGTAACTAACATGGAGTCCAGGACTGATGCGGAAACCCATGTCATATCTACAGGGTTTGAAGCAATTGACTTTCTTATCGGCGGATGGAAGTCACGTGAGTTAATCATCCTAGGCGCTCGCCCATCGATGGGTAAGTCAGCCTTGGCTATGCAGATGGCTGTAAATGCCGCACGTCAAAATCATGCCACGCTATTTATGAGTATTGAGATGGGGCTAGATGACTTAGTGCAACGGTTGCTTGCGATGGAGACTGGTATTAACAGTCGCAGATTACAGACAACTGTTCTTTATCCATCTGAAATAGCAAGTGCAAAGGGTGTAATCAAGACATACAAGGGATTGCCGTTGTATCTGTCTGACGATAGTCCTTGTACGTTACAGATACTTCAGAATAGGGCAGTGCAAGTCAAGGCTAAGTGCGGGACGCTCGATCTCGTGGTTGTTGATTATCTACAGATGATAACAACCAAAGGTGGAGACAATCGGAGCAACGAGCTAGATGCCGTTAGCCGTGGGTTAAAAGCTCTTGCCAAAGAACTTGACACGACAATCATTGCGTTAGCCAGTTTGAACCGAGGTGTCGAGAAGCGTGACGATAAGCGCCCAATCATGTCTGACTTGCGTGAGGCTGGCGGCATTGAGTTTGACGCAGACAAAATCTGTTTCTTGTACCGACCAATGTACTATGCAACACCGGATGAGCGGCAGGAACTTGAAACAGAGGACGCGGAGTTCATTGTTGCCAAGAATCGGAACGGTCAAGTTGGGTCAGTCAAACTGACATTCCTTCCGACAGTTCCGAAGTTTCACAGTTGGGATGGAGATTTACTGTGATTAAAAAGGTGAGTCCTTGGCACAGATGGGTAGTCATAGTTACCCTTCTTGCCAAGGACGGTAAGGAAGCTAGGAAACAACTTAAAGTGAGTGCACATCAGCACAGTGTAATACTAAGGAACGTCAAATCAATACTTGGTGTTACCACACTTAATCATGCAGCACTTAAGTTAAACTTATTAAAAATCAATTATGATGAGTTACCAACATGGGTTGGTGACACAAAAGTACAACTTGAACCCGGAGTGACAGTTGACTTGGAAGGAGATGAGGAATGTTGACAATTATAATCTGCACTGTGTTAGCAACTAGCAGCGTTTGGTTTATCATTACTGCAATGCTTGTGAGCAGTATTAGTGACAAATACAAGAAGACGATATATAAACGTGCTGGTGAAACACTAGAATTCCTAACCAGCACTGGGGAAGTCAAGCAAGCCACACTTGCAGTTGACTACATGACTGGCGATAAGTACGCAATTGTGGAAGGCGTTAAGCAGCATTACGTTCCATATGTAGTGCGTGCAAACTCCGTCGTTAATTAAACACACAATTAAACACGCCCAACTTTTATCAGGTGGGCGTGTTTAATTATTTAGTACTTACCAGTGGTAGTCTTTTTTACTATCCCAATACTCTTATCAAGTATGTTTGAATTACTCTTGTTTGCTTTAGACATTACATCTAATACGTTTGGTGCATTTTGCCAGTTACGTTGATGTTGTCGAATAATTCTTTCGCGTTTCATCATTCGCCCTGGAATGTACTTGTCGTACTGCAATCTTGAACCAAGAGTACTTGCTATTGCTTGAGTCAAAACAGCTGCTTCTTGAACTGACTTGTTTTCGTGTCTTGTTTCATATGTTGTGTCTACAACTTCGTTTAAACCTGTAGGGAATGTCGATGTTATGTATTGCGACATGTTCCATTTTTCAGGAGCAAAAGCAACAGACGGTTTAATCTTTTTATCGTACAGATATCGCCACTCCTCGTCGGTTTCGTAAACAGATCGACCAATAACATCTTTGCCAGACAATGGTTCAAATATCATCTTGATAATTGCAGGACTGACGTTGTAACCAAGGCGGTTACTAGCACCAACTAACCAGTCTAATTCTGGAGTGTCACCAAATCGTTCTTCTTGTTTGATTGGTTTATTGATTGCATCGTAAACCGTTCGTATTTTATTGATGTCATCCCACACGCCACTGCTATCAGCATAAACCCAATCGCCTACTCTAAATTTACCTATTTTTGTTGGGTCGGCTTTTACATCCTCACGTTTAAACAACAACTGACCAAGATAATGAACAGCCGCTTGCATAGCGGCAACAAATATCATCGATCCGTATATTACGCTGTATTGGTAATTACGTAACGCTGGGTTAGTCTGATTAGATGCAACCGCATTGAACACACGGTTTTTGTCACCAAGCAACTTGCGTGTTATTTTCATGTTGCCAAATAGGTAGTTCCAATGTGGTTTCATTAGCCAGTTTGCTAGTTGCCAACGTGGTGCAACGGACACCCATTTAGCGGCGCGTCCAACAATTATGTCAATGTCCTCATTGGTTGAATATTGGAAGTCACCAAGGCTAAGTGCAACAAAGTTCGCAACTTCCTTAGCGGATCGTTGATACTTAATGTCTTTGAGTGGAACGTCTTTTAACAACGGATTATTTTGCAGCTGCCATTTAACCAAGTTGAACATTAATATGTCGTGATTGAGTGACGTAAACCGTTCAGCCATTCCAGCAACTGGTAATTTATTAACCATTGCATCCTTGACCATATCTTGTTGTACGTGTCCAACCTCACTGATTTGCATTAAGTCAACATACACATCTTGCCAAGCAACTTTGCCTTTACCTTCTTGGTATGTACGTTGTCTGGCTTTGTGTATTGCACGCTCATAGTTATAAAAGTTTAATGGCACACCAAGTTCTTTCATGACCTCATAAAACGGATCATTGCTGATTTCCAAAAACAACTTTATGTATTCGCGGCGACCCATGTGCGCTCCAAGCTGCTTGCCTTTTTCACCTGTAAACGCAAGCCTGGGTGCTAGTCCCTTAGAGGCACTTTTGAATGCATTCAGCCAAATGACTGTGTCGTAAGGCCTACCCGTAAATATTCCCATTGCATACTTGCCACCTTGGATGACAGGATACGCTAAGTCCATTGCAAGGCTAAGTCGAGTAAAACCCTGCCATTCACGCTCAAGCCTGTCAAGCCCGTCTAATGCTTGCATACCCATTGTTTTATTGGCTTTGACTTGACCTACGGATATTGCTAAAGGCGGTGCATTCTCTTTGCCTTGATACATAATTGGTGTAGCCATCGGTGCAGCTTCAGTGCTTAATGGAATATCTGCGGTGTATTCCTCTATTGTTTTTGCTGACGGTTTGGTTTCAGTATCTTTAGCCTCGCCAAGCATATTAGATGCAGCACGAACGTTAGCATCGTTAAGCGTATATGCCACTGCCGTTGTTTCAGTACTCATTGCTGATTGAACGACGTTAGTAAATACAACGCCATCATGCTTGCCCTTAACAGCATCTTTAATTGCATCGTTGCGCATTGGTACGCTTACACCCGTGTTACCAGCATCAATAACCAATGGGTTCTCCATTTTAATAAACCGTGGTTGTTGCATTCGGTTTTTTCTTACATGGTTCCCGGTTACAAGGTCGTGAACTTGAATACCAGGCATTGTGTCGTACAACACGCCATCGACGTCTGGACCAAATGCCAATGTGGTAAATGGTGCGCCAGTAATTATTTTTTGCTCTGACTGTAATTGGCTGTCGTAAACCTTAGTCATTTTGGCAATATCTTCTGTCATGAACTGATCAATGTATCGATCTACTTCCATCAATATTGGAGCAACGTCGTCACCCTTGTTGGTCAACTTGTCAAACGACTTGTCTAGTTGAGCATCGTTCAAATGTGACCCTAGTGTTTCACCATACAATTGCTTTGCTGTTTGATAATTTTCTTCGGTTGGGTCGGTCATTTGATACTTCAATGTTTGTCTAAGTTTCATAGCGTCAAACACTCGAAGGGCTTTATATTGCTCGGGTTTAACCTGTGGGCTTGTCGTTAGTCCTGTACCAGAAGATCTGGACTCCAAGTTGTCAAGCATTGTGCCAGTTGCCCACGATTTAAATGATGGGTGTTCAGTAAGTGCATAGACTTCTAGTGCTTTGTTTCGGCTAAGCCCAGACTCGACTAGGTTGCGATATATATGACTACGATTACCGTCTTCACGGTATACAGTGTAGCCGTACTCATCACGCCCAACCTCATTGTTGTGATTAAGAACAACACGTTGTGGCTGCCCAGTAGACGAATGCAACCATTTGTCAATAACTGGGTTTACAAACGTACGCCTCGTACTAGGGTCGATAGTGCCGTATTCCATGTCTACTCTTGCTGGCGACATTGCGGGCTGTGTGTACATCTCGGCTCCAGGCTCTTCAGGGCGTTGCATTTTTGCAATACCGTGCCAATACACCGCAGGTACTGCCTTTGCATTAGTGCGAATGCTTTCAATTAGTGTTTTAACTGCATCGGCATGCGTTTCTATTGAGCCACCAATGTATGCTTCACCTGGACGCTTAGCAATAGTAATCATCAAATCTAATTGCTTGAGTTGTGCGATATCTAGTGTTTTTACTTGGTTCTGGAAACCTTCATCTAAACCATTTAAGACAGAAGACCATTCACTCGGTGATGTTTTTGACCCAATAGCCAAAATTTCCTCGTGATTTATTGTTGATACTTTGCCATTCTTATAATCAATTGTGTACTTTTTTACGCCTTGTTCGTACACATCTACACTTGGACCATTTTGCCGATACTCGTATCCTACATATGCGAAGTCATTCATACTACGTAATAACTCTAGCCTAGCACCAATAAGTACACGTGCTTGTGCTTGAACATATGCTTTGACCTTACTTGATATAAGTTGCACTTGTTGTTGCTGCGCTGTAGTCATTGTACGCGTTGGCACGAATGACGAATGCCCGGTTATTAGGTCTTGTATTTTTACTCGACCACGTCCAACGTTTACTCCAAGCTCAGCCAAGTTGCGACTGATTTCCAACGATAGTGGGCCATCTTTCAGATTCTCTTGCAGTGTTTTTAGATTGTTTGTTGCACTTACTTCAACATGGACAGCCATACGGCGAGTCTCGGATTCAAGCTCAGTTGTCTTTCCTTTCAGGGATGGAACCTTGATGTTTCTAGCACCAGCTGGTTGCGAGCCTGTAATTAGAATGTCCGTGATATTTTTGATGTTGAGTTTTTCTGGATTGTTTAAGAACTCTGTCATCAAACTTTTTGCTTCTGTTTTGAGTTCCCCTACTTGCGTCAACAAGTCACTCATGACTGATTTTGCGTTACCAGTCAACAACTCTGTCTGACTAAGCAACGTCTCTCGAACTTGTTGTTGCTCGCCATCAAGAGCGTCAGCCTGTACATCTCGCATGATGCCAGTTAAGACGTAACTTGAATTTGGGTCATTGTTGTATCTAACTTCAGCCTGTGTAATAGACGATGTTTTAACAGTTGCCTCATAGCCAGCAGTAGCAATCATCTGTTCAAGGGCATCAAGATTTTTAACTTGCTCGGTATACGCAAGAAGGCGTTCGTCTTCGGATTTACCTTGCATAGTTTTGTCTACGTATTGACGAATTGCCTCACGTGTTGGGAATTCACCTGTTGCAATCATGTAGTCGCGTGGAATGTTTCCTTGGCGTGTCTGCGTAATGTGCCAGTAATCTGCAAAGAATGCCGCCCTATCAGTGTTTGTCCAACCCGAGTCACGCAATTCCATGTTGAGTTCATGCAGCGACATTTGTGACATCAATTTGCTTGACGATTCCAACCTGGACTTCAACGGGTCAACAATGTATTTGTCACGTGCATCAACAAGTTCTTTCCATACAGAATAACGATTGGATGCAGCGCCTTGTTTTTCAGTTAGTGCCCACAAGTCTTTGTTTGACAGATATGACACCTCAATCCCATCGGCTCTTAGGCGAGTCAATAGCTGCTCAAAGTTAAAGTTGCGAGCCTTTGTTGAATATCGGAACCAGTTGACATCATTGTTTGCAAGCCATGATTGTATTTTCTTCGGCACGTCTGATGGAACTTGATCTTTTATTGTTATTGTTCCAGTGTTTGTGTACCGGAGGTTTTCATTACGCAGAGGGAATCGCATAACAAGTGAGTTAAGAACATCATTTGTATAATGAAGCACTGTAGCCTTAAACTGCCGTTCTGCTTGTTTTGATGTATCAAAATCAGAAATTGCTCGGCTAAACAAATTGCGTACGTTTTCAGATAATGCTCTACCGATAGGTAGTCCATCTACAGCATTGTTTTCTACAAACCATGACGTGAGAATGTAAGCTTGCTTTTCCATTGGTGTCAGGTTATTTGGCAGGAACGAATGATTACTTTTAAACGTCACACGACCTGTGGTGGCATTGTAAAAACTAGATGGCACTAAGATGCGTTGCCCTCGAAGCGACAGCCATGATTGAGACGTTGCACCTTTGACGTGCTCGTCAAGGACAATAAACGATACATAGTCGCCATGTTGTTTTAATTGTGCGTTGACTTGAGATGTGTCTACAGGTATAGACTTCTTGTCTTTTGACAAGAAGCTAAATGCATCTTCCATGCGTTCAATGTCTTTTAAAACACGTTGCATGCCACGTGCTACAAGGTTGTAGTGTCCATCTTGATTTAAGCGCGCTTCGTCCATGTGTGTTTGCATTTGTGCATTTTCAACGTCGGACTGTCGTTTAAGAGCAGATTTTATTGCTGACTGCACTTCCCCTGTACCACGTTGCGTGGCGTTCATTACGGCTGTGGAAAATGATTCTTGTGCCGTCATGCCATTTTTGAGCACATGTTGACGCTTCATCTCAAGAACCATGTCCTCAAGGGGAGTTACGGATTTTGCTAACTGCTCATACAGCATGGACATATCGGTTGCTGCATTGGCTGGCTTACGATAGTTTTCAACAATTTTATTAATCAGAAATTCTGTAGTTCTGATTTCATTGTTCATTACCTTAAGTAATTCTTTGTTTGCCTGAATATCACTTACAGGCTGATCAAGATATCCTTTTTTCTCTTTGGTTCCATTCCACAAATCACGGTTAGCAGCAACTCGTTTTATGAATGCTTCATACTCACCTGGCTCACTAATAATTGATTGAACTTCGGATGTTATTTTCTCTGAAGTAAACGCCAATCCAATGACAAGTTCATCAAGCGTAAGTCCACTGTCTTTCAGCGTCTCGTTTAATGCTTCACGCAAAGTAGTATCTGGCGGAAACGATCTATCAAGCGTACCCCGAACAATCACCGATTCAGAGTAGCCAGCAAATGTCGATGCCATGAATAACGTCCGAGCGTTACGAGCACCCGAATTTCGCAACAAGTTAGCAATGAAGAATCTTCGTCTTTCACTTTCTTTCATATCGACGTTCTGTTTAGCACCCTGCAAATCAACGGCTAGGTCATACAGGACGCCTGTCAATTCACCAATTTTTTCTAGTCGAGCATTGCCTTTTAAACCTAGACCATCTGCAAAATTTTCAGCCAATAATGTCAGGGCGTCAATTTTTTTGCCGATTAATCGGAACATAGGGTCATTTTGTTTTTCAAACTTGTCAAACGATTCTCTATATCTTTTGTTTAATTCGACCCTGTCCTGAACTGCTTGGTTCATTCGTTCCGTGATGTCTTTGTCACCAGGGTTGATTTTTAGCATTTGTTTGTAATCGCCAATTTCTGAACTCAACCGATTAATCGCTTCAATTGTTTGATTAAAGGTTAGGTAATCAGCTGCTGACGTTGCCTTTTCAACACCAATCTTCATTACAAACGGTCTGTTTGATAGGTCACGAATGAATGACTCAGAAAATTCTTTTGTCAAAATGCCACTATTAGATGCATTAATAGTATTAAACAGATTAAAGAATTCAACTCGATCAGCTCTATCTGCATCCATGGATTCTAGATAGTCAAATGTAAATCCCTGTTCAATAGTGAATGACTCATCATCTTTATTGATTTCATTGCTTACCGTGCGAGCAATACTGTTTTGACGACGTTTTCTTTCAAGTAACGCACGATTGCTTTTGACTTGTGCTTCAACGTCATTTACATCAATGCCCAGCATCCGCAAGGTACGCTTGCTGTCCGGTCCAACACTCCACACAGATGGCTGATAGGCTGATTGTCGCTCATGCATTGACGCTCTGAATAGTAAGCCTGGGACATTACGCGTATACGCAGTTTTTTCGATGTACTCCCTAAAGTCATCGAATCCTTGTTGATCACGCTCTGCACCTTTAGCCATAGATGCCAATTCGTCAAGTTGCTCTAATGATAGATCTGTAAATCCGTATGCATCAGACTCTAATGCACCAGACTTCTTAATACGAATTGCGTCATTAACGGCGTCGACTACATCAATATATGCATGCCCAGTGGCATCGTATGCACTGATTGCGTTATTGAACGACTCTTCAGTTTTGTATTTAACACCGTTAAACTCAACAGTGTTCCATGGTTTACCTGGCTCATTACCAACTGCTCGACTTGCTTGCATTGCTGACTCAATCATTCGGGCAGATTGATCCGCATACACACCACGATTTTTTATACCTGCAGCCATAGAGTAAATCGTGTGTCGACGCAATGCTTCCTCTGCATGCTGTGACGCCGTTGGCTGCGTGTTTTTCCACGCAATGTCATTATCAAGGTCGTTTTCGGCACGTTTAATTTTGACTGTGATATCTGGAGCTATTGTGGCTGTTGGGTCAATCTGCGCAAAAAACTGTCCAACAGCGTTACGCGCTGTACTGCGCATTAACTTCATTACTACTGATGTGTATTCATCAAACGTCAACTTATCCGACGGCGTTAAACCTTGCTTCTCATTGTACGAATCATAGATGTAATACCTGACGCCACCCTCCGTAACTTGACGAGTATTAAGGATGAAGTTACGTACTTCTTTCAGTACTTCAGTATTAACGACTTGTACAAACTCGTATCTAAATTCAGTCGATTTTGGACCAAATGGATTCCACGAATCAAGCGTACGCTCGATTGTGGCTTGTTGTGCCTTGACATGCGCTAACGATTCACGCAGAGTTCCCCAGTTGGATACGTAGTACACGACTTTTTTTCCATTTAGCAAGTCGTCATATTGTTGCGATTCAACTCTAAGTGTTGAATAACCCTTACGTTTTTCTTTTGGTTCAGCCAAGTCTTGCAGTACATTGTCAAAATACGTACTGCTACTTGCAAGTTTATTGTATTCATAAACCCAATCGAGAAATCGTTGTTTTAATTCAGGGTCATTTGTTTTAGATAAAATCCGTAGGATTAAATCTTTATTCTTTTCAATAACCTCTCCAGATTTAACGTTAGACCTTTCGTCTATTTTGTATTCATCACGAAAGACATCCATTAGTTTGTTAAGTTCAGTAATTTCTCGAGCTGGTGACAAATCTTTTTTTGCAAATTCTGCTTTATAAACATTGCGCATAATCTGCCGCCACTGAGTACGCAATACTTCGACTTGCCTATATTGAGTATTAGTAATAAATGGGATTCCGGATATCATGTCTCCCCATTTATTAAGGTTTGCGTCGGCAATAGAAAGACCACTGCGGATTTTGCCGACGTCAAAACTACCAGCTAAGTAATCAAGAACTCGAGTGTTCTTTGCCAATGGGTAACGCAGATACATGGCTTCAGGTACGCGCATCCTAAAGCCCTTCATTACCCAGTTGTTTATGTAAGCCCCAAAGATGTTATTGGCAATTACGCGCCTCCACAAACCCGCATCAGAAGCGGCTTTTGCTTTGTTGCTCATTGACTGTTCTAGTACACTATTCAATTGTTTTTTAAAGAAATCTGCTTGTTCGCCACTGTTATCAGCACGATCAATAGCCAATTGCAATTTCAATTGTTCTTCTTCATACTGCCGTAACTCTTGTGCACTATTAGCTTCGGCGTCGGTTGGTATGTGAGCTGCCAACAACCTCTCAATAGATTGATCAACCATTTTGGTGATTAGTGCTTCATCAAGCACGCCATCGTATTGAGATTTTAGTGACTCAATGACATCAGGCTTTGCATCTTCAAGCGCCGATTGCTTTTGCTCAAATGTCAAACCAGCATTATTTACTTCTCCATCAACGACTGTTGCCATTACGCTGTCAGACACCTTGCGTTCAATTCCAGCCTTTAATGTATTATAAATGTCGCCAGCTATAGTATTTAATGCCGACTGCCTAGCAATCTCTTGACGTGATCGAGTAATTGCACTGAAACGCGCATTCTGGTCAGCACGGCGCTTGTTTGTGTCTGTTAGGAGGTCGACAATATGTGTTGTGATTGCGTCGACTTTTGCCGAATCTGATTTGATGCTGGCTAAGTAATCCAAGGCTACATCATCGCCGTTTCCATTTGTCGATGCGGCGTCAAATAATCGTGCAATGCGTCTAATTAAAGATTCCTTTCCTGCAGCATCATACTCAGCAAGATAAAAGCCTACTGTTCGTTTTGTCTTTTCATTGTAGATTTCCGCGGCATCATTACCTTCGGTAAGTTTCAACATGATTGCTTCAGCAATAACTTTGTCTTCGCTTGCCAATTTGCTTGTCAAAGTGTCTCTTGAAATAAATCTTCGTTCTGAAGCGGACCCGTACTTATTTATGTCCTCGGTGTCAACTTTAAGCCCTTCGTCAACATTAATATCCGTTTCAGATTGTGATTCACTAGGAGCACTAGGGCTTGACATAACATCGAAGTCCAACTCAAACGCAGGACCTCCCCCGGCATCTACTTCTCCACCCTCGACTTTAGTTATGCCTGTTTCTGCACTTTCACCAGTACCTGCTTCTACATTACTAACACCTCTGTTTGCATACCATGCTTGCTCTTTGGTATTTGCTGACTCATAAATAAGCCTCATAGTGTCATATGACATACCAGTTGGTATGGGCCCAGTCTGACGATAAAGCTCGTGAGAACTTGTCGGATCTCCCCCAATTGTTTGTGCCCATGAAGAATACCCGCCAACGTCCAACCATCCTAAATAGGAATCCCTCATTCGTTTTGCTAAACGACTGTCGGACATGTTTCCTTCGTAATAACCTTTTTGGGGCCGCCCTGTTTGACCGTATTCCGCAGCGGCAGTTTTTGCATTTACGTACCACCTGTACCCTGCTGAATACGCATAACCCTTATTCGGTGTAGCCTGTGCAAAAACATCTGTCTGCGGCTCGGATGACAAACTACTTGGTATTAAGGGGGCAACATCTTTTATTTGTTGATTTACAAATTTTTGATAGTGTCCAAATATTCTAGCTACTGTATCTCCTGCTTTTTCTAATTGAGGATTAATGCGACCAAAACGTTGAATTTGATATTTTGATTTGTCGGCTAAAGTATTTAAATCTATTCCTGACATATCAAAAGTATCTTGGTCTTTTAATGTCTTTACATCAGATTTATTGAGGACATCTAAAACCGGGACTGTTTGTTGCTGGCCGTCATTAAACTTTATAGTAATGCGTATGTTCGCAAGTTTTCTTTTAATACCTGGCGAACGTTCATTACCCAAAATTTCAAATACTTTTCCTTGTCTCTGACTACCTGTCACATTGTCAGTAAGAGTTACTGTTGTGCCTCTTGTGTACTCAAAGTTAAAAACATTGCCAGCCATGTCTTTCGCATCAAGTGCATCACCTCTTCCATAGAAGTTACCCATTACCCATTGAGTTCGTGATGGATCGGCACTGTTTGCTTGCAGTTCATTCACGATTGCATTTTGCGTACGTATAAATTCACCTAATTCGACAACTGCTTGTGCCACATGCACTTCATATGCGTTGTTACCAAATTCATATCTAAACTGATAGCCATTAACGTCGGTAGTAAAAACTGCATTAGTTAGTGCAGCAACCATTTCTTCTTCAAAACTTGTGTTTATCCATACGCCTTTACGTTGTTCTGTAGTTAGGAAACCTTTATTGTCACCGTACTTCAACTCCACCATTGCTAACGATGGAAATCTATGGCGTAATACTTCGTGATAAACAGCTCGTGGCATTGACTCCAGTAAAGCATGATGTAATTCATGAAGCATTGTTTCAAGTGTAGCCGTGCTTTCAACTGCTATTAATCGACCAGCATAAGCGGTAGTGCCATTCATTAACACTTTTACAGCATTCGACACGTGAGCATAACTGGCGGTTCCAGGTCTAAATAATCTTCCTGCTCCTGCTGTAAGTTGCATGAATGAGCCTAAGTGCTGCTCGTAATAAACCTGTTTGAGGTCAGACAATAATTGCCTATTGGCATTTGTATTATTAAATATACTAATTTCCCTAAAATCTTTTTTCCATTGATCAAAATTTTTAAATTCTTGAATCACTGGAATGTTGTACTGTTTCCCGTCTACATTTACTTTTCCATCATTCTTAATTGCTTCATTTGCAATCTCTGCAACTCTAGTTGGGGTAAGCACAACTCCACTGTTTTTAAGTTGTTCAACAACACCTTTTTTTACAAATGCAAGTTGATCATTAGCTTTTTCAGCATCCGTTTTCACAGCCATCAAACGTTTGTTTAAATTGACGCCTTCCATACGGGCGACAGTCATAGACCAGCCAGTTGCCCATGCATCAACATATCGACCTATTGCTTTTGCTTGTTGTTCTGTAGCGTTCCACCGTTGTTGAATGACACGCACAACATCTTGCTCATTGCTGACGCCTTCAGCCTCCAATAATGCAACAATTTTTGAACCATCTGACGCGCTAAATTCGTGTTCTACATTTATTACTCGTGGGCGAGATTCCAGTGGTGAATATGCTTTTAGGATTGATTTTATTTCTTCTTGCGTAACACTTGCAGTTGTCCGGAGTTCCTCTCCTTCTGTCTGCCTGTACCATTCATAATCTTCTTCACGTTCACCAGTTGCACTACCCACTGACGATTGTGTACGTTGCGGTAAGTTTTCTTCTGGTTCTATTTCTTTAGACCCGAACTTATCCCCAAAGCTAAGAGACGCATCCCTTGGAGTCTTGACCCCAAATTTGAGTTTTTCAACAGCAGTATCAAAATTGGCGCCACGTGCAATATCCCTGTCAAAACCATCAGGACTAGGAGCAACAATAATGCCGTCTTCTTCTAGTTCACTATACGCTTGGTCGACTATTTCACGATTAACGCCTTGTCTAACGCCAGTATCCTTAAAACGTTTTAATTGCGTAAGTGTTTGTGGGATAAAGTCTTGGGATTCAAGCTCTTCTTGTGTGACTGTTGGCCTTGTGGCGTTTGTTTTCTGTTTTAAATATCTAACAATTTGCGACTTGACAAAATCAACTGCACTATCTCCGCGCGAAGCTATCCTTGGAGGCTCAATGTCATCGGCACCTGAGCCTGGACCTTCTCCTGCATCGTCTTCAGATTCTGCATCTTCACCTTCAACTTTTCCATCCCCAGGGCCTTCACCTTCTCCTGCTTCATCTTCAGGACCTTCACCTTCACCTTCATCGGTGCCATCTCCGGGGCCTTCACCATCTTCAGGTCCGGTATCTTCACCTTCATCTGTGTTATCGACTTTGCCGTCTTCTACTTCCGTAGTCTTTTTCAGAGATTCTTTAATTTTGACTGCTTCCGATACATCTGTAGCATCGGCATAACTCATTACGTATGGCTCGTATACGCGACTATCTACATCGTACACAAGCATACCAACCATGCGTCGACCTTCTACAGTCTGGTCAACATGTTTGAGTAGCACTACTCTGTCACCGCTGTAACGGTCTGCAAATACTGTCCCGCGCTCTATCTGTTGTAGTTCTTCAATGCGTTCTGCCGCGCCAGAATACTCTGCCTCTAAGGCATCAACGTCATAACTGTCTTTCCAACTTTCTTCATCACCTGCTGTAACTTTTTCTCGGTCGTCAGGACTAATCCTCCAGTCAGACTCAGCAAACCGCACTGCGTCACCTACAACATCGTTTGGACGGTACGACTTACGATACGCCTGTTCTGGCCACGCCGAAATCTTTACCCTGGTAATAGGTTTGTTAGCACTATCTCGCAGTGAACTAATTGGAACTCTGTAGTAATTGCCACTAAATGTCTTAACGCCAACACTGTCATTGCGTGTGTCCACATCGGACACGGCACGAACTGGAATGTCAACTCCGTCTTTACGTAACTTGTAGATATCTGGCTTCCAATTACCTGCTCGATCTTTAACTGGTACGCCACGTAAATCGTTTTCAGTGTTGTACGTGCGTCGGTCTCTGCCTGGTGCCTCCTCGGATGTTGTGGCTGGGTCGTATTTAAATGGTTCTTGTGCAGGAGTTGTCCTGTCAATAAATGTAGTAGTGCCAAAAAATCTACTCGCTTGTTCTTTTAATTCTTGCGGTAGTTCAGTCCATCCGTATGACCTGATTTCAGTGGTTCCATCAGCATTGCGGTGCAATACGTTGTAATCGTTATCAGCATTCATGCTGATAAGTTTTTGCGCACCTTCAGACGTTGGCGTAAATGCAACGTCTTTATTGGCGTTTCTGCCGAATGTTGCGTTGAACTTTTGAATGACCTCAAAGTTCTCTTTGCGTGTTGGAGATACACCAACATCAGTACCACTGCGTTCCTCAACTGTAATTGGCACTCCGCCTTCAACTGTTTCAAATCGTGGGAAACTGCCAGCAGTAGCAACGCCTGACGCTGGCGTTACAGGTTCTTGGTTGCCTTCCGCAGTCCGTTTATTACGTACATCCTGAACCTGCTGAGCAATATCGTTTACATTAAACTTTGGTCTAGGTGTAGTATCAATGTGCCCCAGGCTACCTAATGCTGAGCCAAGTCGAGTTGTGCCACCAAGTAGTGCCATCATTCCCATCTCGGCTAGTTTTTCAACCTGCGTTTTATATCCAAATGGCCTTAGCTGTTCAACGTCCGTAGGTTTATAACCCAACGTTTTTGTTGCTTGTTGTATTGCTGCCTCATTACCTTGATCAACGCTTTGACCAGCTTGCGCCACAAAATAACCGCGCGTACCAAGGTCTTTTACCGACGCCATCATGTATGGGTTACGTGCAACACTTCCATAATCCTGAAATACTGCGGGCAGTAGCTTACGCAGTGGTGCACCAGCCAACTTGATAGTCGGTTTAAACAGTGACAATGTTGCGGCAGTACTACCAAGTTTTCCACCAGGCGTCTGCTCGCCGAACATACTTTGTCCGATTCCACGTTCTTCTGGTGTAAGATTCCCGCTGGTCAATGCCTCTTGAGCTTTTTCAGCTAATGTAGAACCAATATGCCCGCCTTGTATTGCTCCGTAAAGATGTCCTCCAAATCGTACACCTCCAGCAATTGCCCTCATCCAGGCTGGCGACACTGACGTAATACCTGACGTTAAAGCCCCAGTTACAACGTCTCCAACAGCGCCACCAACTCCCATGGTTGGAACGGATGCTGCTGTAGACGGGAATGTCTTGGATGCAGTAAATCCAGTTTCAGCACCCAACTGCTTAGCATAATCCGTTTCGCTGCCGGCCTGTATGTATGCTAACGCTGGGTCATATCCACGTGCTTTAAGTTTTGAAGCCGCCATGTCTGCGGCTGCTCCTCCAGCAAAACCTTGTACGTATGCCGGAATCTGCTCAAATAACCCTCGGCTCTTAATCTTTTGTTCAGCGGCAATCCCTGCTGCCCCATATCGTTTTGCCTGTTGTCTAGAAGCCTGTGCCTCTTCAACCGACGGCATTAATACGCCGCCATATCCCAATTTCTGTGGACTAGTCTTTCGCACACGTGTACTTACACTATTGCGTAGGTTTTGAAGTGCTGTTGTGTCTTTTGCTGTTAAACCAGTAAGAGCAGTAAATTCAGCAGGTGAGTCTTTAGCGCCGCCTAACAGCGCTCTAAACTCGTTACTCATTACAAATTGATCAGTGGCAATAGACTCTATTTTTTTACGAGATGCTTTAGCATCTGGCGTCAATCCTAGATCTTTGACAATTTGTTTGAGTCGCTGATTTTCCATTTATTTAGATTCCCAATTAATTTTATTTACAGGCTTACTTTGTTTAGTTGCTTTTTTGTCTGGCGGATAAATGCCTTGCTCAGCTTTAGCCGCCAATAAAGTAGAATCCATTTGTGGGTCAACTTTCTTCCACGCTGCTATTATGGCTTTCTCTTGGTCTGCTTGCCTGGAATATTGTTTGCGTACACTAGCTTCCCAATCTATTGCTGTCTGTTTGTCATCATTTGCACTAGTCAATTGCTGTTGCAACGCAGCTGCTTTTTTGGACAGGCGCATCATTCGCAGTTGTTCGTTTACAGCCATTTTCTGTTCTTGGTCTAAATTGGCCCATTCGTCAGGACTAGGCTCTTTACCTGCTTGAATTTTCGCCATAACTGCATCATCAACACGTTGTAATGACGTGTGATTTAACCATTGTGATGCACTAAGTGCATTAATCTGCGTGTTTATATTATTGAGTTGAGATGTTAATGTTTTAACTTCAAGGTCTTTGTGTTGTGTAAGTGACTGGACAAATGTCACATCTTCTTGAGTTAACTTGTGCTTTCTTATATATTGGTCAAAACCTTCTTTGGCTTTATCAAAATTTAACCTTTCTCTTGACAAACCAAGTGATGCCCATCCACGTTTGCTTTCATCGTCAAACTTTATTGTGTCAAACTTTTGTCGCCATCTATCATTAGCAATATTTTCATTGATTTGTTTTTCTCTTGCTACTGCTAACCTGAAGTTAGGTTGACGCATAAGTTCTTCTGTGCGTGTTTTCGCTTTAGTGTAGTCAATCGACGCTAGTGCACTTAAAGTTGATGCTTTTGGTGCAATGGTGTACGGCGCTGTAACTGGCACTGTCTTGGACGTTTGTGGCACAAACTCCATCGATGAGTCATTTGCTTCTGCCATTTTTGCTGCCGACCTATGTAACGTTGGTGCAATATCTGGCGGAGCTAATGTTAATGTGAATCGCAAATCATCTGCATTTGTAAACGGATTAAAGTTTGGATTATATGCACGTTGCGATTTAATAAATTCAGCTAATCCTGCTTCTTCTTCAGTTGTCGGTTGATCCGTCATTACACGCATTGCAAAGTTACGGCGAAATTCCTTGTCTGGGTCTGCGAAATTTGCGGGTGTTTTAATTTTCGATGGCTGAAACGTTGGTGCAATATTAAGTTGACCCTTGGTTACATCAAAAGCACCCGGTGTTAGCGTGCCAAGGGTTTCTGGCGCGTTATACCTAGCATCTTGATAAGCATCTTTAGCTTCCTGTGTGGCAAACATGCCGGGAGCATCTGTGCCAAACATGCGTTGAATGCTCTGTTGCGGAACTGCTTTACGCGCAACTCCACCTTCAACTTTAGTCCCTAAAAGCGGGTTTGTGGTGTCACTGAAGACAGGTTGAGGACGCGCACCATAAGCTTCTGGTTTTCCGTCAACAGTTAGTTGTTTGTAACCCGTAGTTACTTCGTCTCCAGGTAAATACGGAATCTCTGCTTTTGCGTTATCCTCTCCGTACAACTCAGCCAGACTATCTCGTAGTGCTTGCATTTGGGCACGTTGTACCGCTATTGGTAACGTACCAGAATTTGTAATTCTAGTTATTTCATCTCGAACTTTGGCTTTATCTGCAGCAGACACCGCAGGTGCAAAACTTTTATAAATATCTTTAGGTGAAACGTACGCTCCTGTTTTTTGATCGTATACGACACCAGACATGCCATGCATGCCTCCTAATAAAAGGTCCGGATCGGTGTCGCTTGTGTATCCCAGTTGTGTGCCGTATCTCCCCATGGCACTTTTAATTAGTTCCCTGTGGTATGGAAGTTTTGCTACACCCTCATCAATGACTCGTCTTCGACCAGCCATCGTGGTCTCTTTATTAATGTTATTGTTCCAAGCCTTCCAATACTCTCGTATAGGGTCAATCTGGCGGTCAAATATTAAGGATGGGCCAGTATCGACATTTCGTTCGGGATTCTGCGCTAGTTGCAATCGTTTTTGAGCAATATCTTCCATCTTCAATTGATGGGCACGAGTATACCTATCCTGCTCTGTTTGCCGCTCAATTTGTGCTTTTCTGATGTCACGATTTTGACGCAGTTGACGACCTTGAGCGTAACCGCCTAATAGGCCAGCCAGTAATCCCAGTCCTTCCATTAGCCAAATCCTCCACCAGCCAAAGAGCCAATGCCTTTAACAGCACCCATCATTGCCTGGTCTGAAGCAGCTCGTCTAGCATCAGCAGCTTGCTGAAGTCGTCCAAGCACAGAACCAAATTGTTGTCTGCCACCAGCAGCAACGTTATACGAATTATTTAACATACCCATGCCTTGACCAAAGTCGCTTTGTCCCCATTGAGCGCCTTGACCAAACGCACCCATACGTCGCTGTCTTTGCCCGCCAATAAGACCTGCTACTCCACTTGCAAACGCAGGATTGTATGCGGCTCCCATTGCGCGTGCTGCACCAAGATTGCCACCCATCATGCCAAATCGTGAAGAAATACCACGTTGCCTGGCTGAGTCTTGCGCCGCTAATGCCGCCATGTCTGTCTGCATGTTTACCGGGTTCATTGCTTCGTCCATATATCGATCTCGATACATATTCATATTGCGAAGCCCTTGAGTCTGAAGACCTTGTCCCATATTGCCAAGTAGACCAGCGTATGCGTTAGCGGCGCCCATGCCACTGCGTGCTAATGCTTCTTGTTCGATTTCGTAACGAGATGGACCTTGACGGCGACCAAACATTGACATGAGACCAGCAGCAGCACCAGCTACACCCAATCCCATGCCAAGTTTGCCAGCATAATTTGCTTTATCCCATTGTTTATTCCATCCACCTAAAGCACCGCCATACCTTTTACTTTCAGGCCAATCAGTCTCATCATTTACCAATTCGCCCATTATTGCATCACTACGCAGCTGCTCAAAAGCGGGTTTAACAGCTTGATTTATACCCATTTGCGCTAACATCCACGGTGGCATTTTATTATCTCCCTACCCATCCAAGATACGTTGTGTTATTTACGGCTGTATAGTCACGTGCCGTGTACTGCGTTGTTATGGCGGTTGAGCCACCGTATATAACTCCTGATGCTGTGGCGATGTTGACTGCATTGCCAGTTGTATCCATCTTCTGGATTGTAACAGTTTTTCCCTCAAAGTGGTCAGGCTCAGGTAACGTGATTGTTACTGCTCCGCCACTAGCATCAACTAGCACAACCATTGGTGCAAAATCTAACGTTGAAGATGTTGCTATCTCGTTTGAAGGTACAAAGTTTGTATTGTACGGATCCCATGTATCCGAAACAACTATGACGTCATCTTCTATTGTTTCGCTCTGCCCAATGGATTGACCATTGCTTGCAACCGCGCCTTGACCTGGATCAGATGCTGTATATATTCCCATTATGACCTCTGTATAGCCGTGTCGTAACAATGTATGTGAGCTGCATGTATATAGAACGTACCAGACGTAGTACCCGACAGTCGTATCTGTAATGCGGTGGCTTTGATTGCTCTATTTAAATTACGTATAGCAATAGACCTGTTTGTTCCTGTAGCAAAATCATAAGTGGTTGTTCCGTTGTTCAGGTACACACCTTGTTGTGTTTCGACTCGCCATGTAACTCTCATTGCTCCAGTAACCGTGGCAGTTGTGGCATCGTTATTCTGCATGTGCAAATCCAATTGATATGCACGGTTGATAGCATGGTATGCGATACCTTCAGAATAGGTTTGGCTATGTTGCCTCGTAAGTATCGACCAAGATATAGGAGCCGTAGTTGCGGTGTCTAAATTATCCGTCGTGCCTGTTAGCCTGTACAGTTGCCCTGTTGTGCTGCCCATTATGACGTATTGAATGCTGTCACTAAACGACAATACGCATCCCGATGTGTATGTCATATTGTTTATGGTTGACCATTTGACCCAACCATTAGTCCTGTAATCAAACACATATACTGTTTGATTTGCACCGCCAGCATTGCTTGACGTACTAACTAAAAACAAACGTCTGTTTGCATACACAGAAAACGATTGTCGATAGAACGTTTTGGAAATGTTTCCAGGTCCACGCAATGTAGGGTCGAGCGACAACAACTTTCTTAGTTCTGTTGACCGTGGGACAATCTGTCCTTGATTGTATTGATTGACGCCATTTACGCCTAACCAAATGATTTGTCCGTCTGCATTTATTAATGAGTTTGGCGCAGTAATGCCTGAGCCTGGAGTTGATATCCACAGTTGTGCTGTAAACGTAGTAGGGTCAAAGCCAATGATTGTGCTGAGGCTATTGTCTTTGAATACATACAATGTGGCTGTGGTTGAGTTACTTTGCTGTATCCCCTCAGCGTAAGAACTAATCATTGCTCTGATTATTTCTTTGTCGTAGTATCCGCCGACAGTAAATGACGCACCTTTTTTTTGCACGCCTGGTTCATTTATGTCTGGAACTATAGTGGTATAGATTCCATATTCTTGACCTTGTTCAAGTTCCCAACTTGCGTACACCACGTTTGCTTTACTGACAAATAAACGTGATTGAAACATTGCAATTGAACTAGCACCTATGGGTAAGTTGTCGCGTCCAATTTCTTGAATATGACCTTGTTTATATAGTTCTGGTATGTACAGCAAACTACTGTCAGGCACTGTGTCAACAAACGTGATGACGCCAGGTGCAGTGGCAGATGTGTTATTGTATGACGCAGTCCAACCTGTACCAGTTATTGTCTGTAGCCCTGATGTCGTTGGGTCATACGGAACTACGCCCACAAGTCTAAATCGACCATCTGGAAACATTGTGTTACATCGTCTGTAAACAAGCACGTGGCTGTACTGTGCTAATGTGGTTCTTTGTATAGTTGCATACGCACCAGCTGCTGTACTTGCTGATGGTGTAACCACTGCGCCGCCTACAGACAGAGACACGGTAATAGATGTGCCACTATTTGATAATACGTAATAGGTTGTCCCACCAATGAGGTTTCCTAGTGTTGTAGTAAAAACAATTGGGTCATTGACAGCAAATGGTGCTGTCACACTGATTGCAGTATTGCTTGCTGTAACAGACGCATAGTAATTCACCTTGCCGTACGCAACGTAATACTCAAGCCACACTGCACCCGTAACAGAAGTCACGTATCTTATCTTTCCGGATACTGTTTTCGGAACAGAGTAATAGTAATACCCTGACGCAGATATTGCAGTCCAACTTCCTGATGTCAATGTAACAGTTGTGCCATCCAGCGCGATATAAGTTACGGTAGACGATGTATTAGCCGTGATGAGTCGTATCTGATATTCAGATGGCACAGCAGTTACTAGATGTTGGTCGACGTTTGTTACATCCGTGACAGCAACTATTTTCTTTCTGTCTTTGGACAAGTCGACTGCGTACGATTGAGTACCGCTAACAACCATTGGATTCAACATCACACTGGCCGACGTGAGGGCGGGTGTAGTAAACACCGTGTTGGATGCGTCTGATATGTTTGTCTCGTATCCATTAGATGTGAAGCCATCTGACAACAATTGATCAGGAGCAACTTTAGCAGTAAGGCTCTCTGGATACCATCTTGTTACTGCGTATTCGTACGCCATATTTGGCGTAAGACTTTCACCTGTCTTTACTAAATCTCCAATACCAAATGCAGGTTCTAAGTTTGTAAAAGACGTGCCATCCGATTTCATTACGTCTTCTAAAAATTTGACATACACATATTGAATGTTGGCTTTTTCACTATTGCTAAGCCTATACAAGTTAAACGATATGTATCGGTTAGTCTTATCCCATTCACCAATAGATGCCCACGACACAGTGCTTGAGCCATTGGCTTGAATGCCTAACACTACATTCGGGTATCGACCAGTGTCGCTAACAGCTCCAGTCTCAAAGTCCCATTTAAATGAAAGTGTATTGACCTTAGTCAAATCTAGATACGGTGTAGTTGCAGAACCTATAACTCGAATTGCTCTATTTTTAACGTAACTTGCATTACGTAAAGCAAGATTATTGTTCTCTTGTTTAAACTTTATTGACACTAAACCAGTACTTGTTAAGGGATTACTGGAGTCTGTAGTAAGAGCAGAAACACTTGCGTGAAACCTGATGTTGTCAATAATGATGTCTTGTTGTTTATACGTCGCAGTGCTTTCAAAACGTAATTTGATTTTGATTAACTGACTCGCAAATTCTCTGAAGTCAACTACAACATTGTTCAACAGCCAATCGGCTTCGTTTAATGAATATGCTTGTTTAAACTCTTTGCTGTACTGTGCGCCTGTAATAGTATTGCCACTGCTGTCCAATCCTGTGACAGTAACCATATATTTGACACTGCCTTCTGTTTTTACAATGTTTGCAAACGAATACCATTGAAGGTTATACAATCCTATTGGTGTAGTGCTAGTAGCCGGCCCCCATTGTTCATATGGTAGTCCTTCAATAATTTGCTCAACGTATTCACCAGTGTTGTCTAATATTAAGTATTTCTTTGTTCCTCCAACTGCACTGGTATAAGTCGAACTATTAGGCGCTTGTTTGACATTCATGCTGCCTTGTGCCCATTTAATATTTGCGTGTACTGATGCACCACTTGATTGCCAGTCAGCAGCAAAATATGCATTACCACTAGACGCCGCGTCGTCATATCCATCGAAGTCACCACTTGGAATTTTCGGTGATAATGCTGGCGTCCTTGTGGAGTTTTTTAGTAAATTGTCTGACCATACTGTTGGGAACCCTGCCGTTACAGCAGCTGCTTTACCAAACGCTGCTTCAGCCGTGGTTAGATACGCCTCGTCTATATCTGTTTTTGCCGTAATAGATTTAACTAGCACGCCACTTAAGTTAACTGAGGCTTTTACGAAAGTTTCTCCGTCCGTAGTAGCGGCTTCAAGTTGCGGAATGTACTCAATAGGATTAGTGCCATCTGTTCTAAATATGCATCCGCCTGTTTTTGCTGGCGTTGCACCATTTGTGTCTGTTCCCGCGCCAGGCACACCATAAATGTACTTGCCGTGCTGTACAAGTTTAACTTGACTTGCATCAACCCATGGTCCATACCCTAGATGCGTATTAGTGTTTGTCACAGGGTCAGAAACAACATGTGAATACAATGCATTATTACTCACGAATAACACTTTGTTGTCTTGGTTGTCTTTCGTGCGGTATCCAATTAATGCATATATCGGGTCTGATAATGAGGTCGTAAGTTCTGCTTGCCAACCTGGCCTAGGTGTAAGGCTAGTGCCATCAACAAACATATTATTGACATCTTGCATAAACCCAACATCCAATGTGTTTGGCTGAAGATTAGTGTCGATGCCTACAAAACGCCGATCGCCCAGTATGTACGACTGAACGCCGGTGTTTATTTGACGCGAATTATCAGGCATTACCCACAACCCTTTCGTACCCACGCATTTACTAACGTCGCAGGTTTAGTGTATTCAACACATAATCCTTCATCAAGACGAGTAAACGCATTCTGCAATGTGCTATCTACTTTCCACGGTGGGCAAGCACATGATTCAGGAGATGGACCCGGTGGCTCTGGACCATCAGAGGGTACAGCATAGCCTGTGAACCACCTAAATGCGTAAGAGCGATAACCAGCCATTACGGTGGGTCAATTCCTGTAACAGGGTTAGCGGATGGCGATGATGAAACTGTAGCAGTCCACGCTATTGCGGAATCGTCAGCGTTATACACATTGAGCGTCGAACCCGTGATTTCAGATTTACTACGCAACGCATACAGTGCTTCTTTCACAAGTCTTCCAGCATTAGAACCACCAGCAATATTACGGTTAAGTAACGCATCACCAATAGATTCAACATACGCACTGCCAACCATTGTGCTAGTGTCACCAACAATCTGCTGACTGTTAAGACCAGATTGATACAACCAATAACCTGCCGTTCCGCTGGCATATACAGTTGGGTCATCGGTCATTATCCCTGTTACGATTTCTGTTACAGCAC
>Ga0172367_10000562_pt1 | contig 57252 bp, 58 predicted proteins | sample Lak10m_FD_114542 | JGI IMG/M metagenome (GOLD analysis project Ga0172367, IMG submission 114542) | Freshwater microbial communities from Kabuno Bay, South-Kivu, Congo - kab_022012_10m | ecosystem: Environmental > Aquatic > Freshwater > Lake | place: Democratic Republic of the Congo: South-Kivu... | reverse complement strand
CGATATTTTTTTATATGGTTGCCACACGATGGCGACTCTTCTATAATTCAACTAGCAAACCATGAGAAAACAATTCTTATTCCTGCTATCCATCAGTTCCTTGATCGCATTGACCGGCTGCGGCGTCTCGTTACCGTTATCCAGCGTTTCTTCGGAGACGACCGGAATGAGCTTATCTTCCGCGGACTTGACTTCGGTTTCCGATACAAGCGTGTTCAGCTATGACAGCGGAACTTCCCATGTCCAATACACCGTCACTTTCGTCACTAACGCCACGGCCAGTCTTGATTCGCTTGTAACCTCGCTGATCGAAACGATGCCCATGGTCGAAAACGGAACCTTGACGCTCGAAGGATGGTATTTCGATTCGGCTTTGACCGAGAAAGCCAACTTCCCTTTATTCGTCGATCACGATATGACGCTTTACGCCCATTGGGTCGAGGTATCGCCCGGCTTCATCTATAAGCCAAGTTTGGACGGACTATCCTATGTCGTCGAATCGTATGTCGGTAACGGAACCAACCTAACGATTGCCGGCACTTATAACGGCAAGCCGGTGACTGAAATAGGGGAATACCTGTTTTACAATAACGAAGCGATCACCGCGGTCAATCTTCCCCCACAGCTGACACGCATCGGCATGGCCGCTTTCAAAAATGCGACAAGTCTGACGACAATCAGGTTTCCCGACGGCGTGACCGACATCGGCACCGACGCCTTCAGCGGCTGTTCGAGTCTCGCCACGATTACTTTTTCTTCATCGCTAGTCACGATCGGAAATAACGCTTTCGATTTTTGCAATGCGCTCACGTCGATCGACCTACCCTCAACGCTAACCGAAATCCGGTCTCGCTCGTTTGGATCGACCGGATTAGTAACCGTGATCCTTCGTGGTGTAACGCCGCCGCTACGCTTCGCCAATTCGTTTGAAGACACGCCGCCGAACATGACTTACCGTGTACCAGAAGCCGCCGTCAATATCTACAAATCACACGCGGACTGGACTGCCTTTTCAAGTCAAATCGTCGGCTACTGAATTTTAATTACATTGCAAAAAGCCATTGGTTTCCAATTTAGGCTCCAAGTAATACAATAATAATATTCAAATTAAACAAAAACGACCGCGGTTCGGTCGTCGTTTGCAGTCATGTCATGTTAATAAGTTGGTGCCCGGGACCGGACTTGAACCGGTATGGTGTCGCCACCGCAGGATTTTAAGTCCTGTGCGTCTACCTATTTCGCCACCTGGGCGTTAATATTTCGATGGTCTCCCGTACAAGATTCGAACTTGTGACCCCTTGATTAAAAGTCAAGTGCTCTACCGACTGAGCTAACGGGAGTGGCTGGGGTACCTGGGATCGAACCAGGGAGATGCCAGAGTCAAAGTCTGGTGCCTTACCGCTTGGCTATACCCCAATATAAGTGGTGGAGGAAGGTGGATTTGAACCACCGAACCCGTTGGGAACTGATTTACAGTCAGCTGCGTTTGGCCACTTCGCTATTCCTCCACAAAGGCCAGCTGTGATGGTGGATGTTGAGGGGCTTGAACCCCCGACCCCCGCCGTGTAAAGGCGATGCTCTCCCAACTGAGCTAAACATCCGCTCGGTCCCGTCACATGCCTAAATAATATATCAAATCGACCCTGTCAAGTCAATTACAAATCAAGGAACCGTACTAGGCGCCAATCGCGTCTAGTAGCCCTCTTTTCCAAGCAGGTGGAACATATTGCGTTTGTATACTTCGACGCCGGGCTGATTGAACGGATTGACGCCAAGCAGATAAGCCGACATCGCGCATGTTTTCATGAAGAAATAGAACAGGTAACCGAGCTGACGGGCATCCATTTTTTCCAGTTCGATGATGATATTCGGAACGTGACCGGTGTTCACATGGGCATCAAGCGTTCCCAAGAAAGCCTTCTCGTTGACGTATGACAGCGGGCGGCCGGCCAAGTAGTTCAATCCATCGAGATCCTTGGCCAATAACGGAATGTTTAAATCCAATAACGGTTTTTTGACGATAATGTTGGTTTCGAACATAATCGGGTTTCCTTCTTGGATGAATTGACCGAGACTATGAAGGTCAGTCGAGAAGGATACGGAGCCTGGCAGCAGCCCTTGACCCTGTTTGCCCTCGGATTCGCCGAAAAGCTGTTTTAGCCATTCCGACAGCTGGGCGAACTGCGGCTCATAGGTGACGAATAATTCGACGTGCTTGTTTTGAAACATCGTATGCCGGATCACGGCATAGCGATAAGCCATGTTTTTGGCCAACGACGGTTCGTTAAGGTTGACGTAGGCTTGTTTGGCTCCTTCGATAAGCGATGATATGTCGATGCCGCTGGCGGCGATCGGCAATAGTCCGACCGCGGTCAAGACCGAGAAACGCCCGCCGATATCGTTAGGAAGCGCAAAGGTCTTGTATCCTTCGGCCAAGGCCAAAGCCCGCAGGGCCCCCTGTTTGGGATCGGTGGTGCAATAGATGGCTTGCTTCACTTCGTCCTTCGGCAGCTTCTTTTCCAACAACGTCTTCAAGAGACGGAAAGCAATCGAAGTTTCCGTCGTCGTTCCTGATTTCGATATGACGTTGACGGCGAATTTTTTGTTTTGAAGATACTTCAATACCTGGGAAGTGTACGTGCTTGAAAAAGTTTGTCCCATATAGATGATTTCTAATTTGTTCTGGTCATACAAGCCGTTTAAAGCTTCGATGGCTGCCCGGGAACCAAGGTAGGAACCGCCGATGCCGCACACGACCAAGACGTCGAAATTCTCGCGGATATATGCTGCGGTCTCAATGATCGAATTTAGTTCATCCTTATCAAAGCGATCGGGCCAGTCGAGCCAACCAAGTAAGTCGCTTCCGGCGCCTTTTTTCTGGTGCATCTGTTTATTGATGCGGGTGACGGCGTCTTGGTATTTGGAAAAATTTATCGTTTGCAATAGATGTTGTTCGATTAGTTTCATGGTTCATTCCTCATGTTTCTTTAACGTTGTTTCGATCCAGCCCGGCAAGGCGTCTTGCAGCTGCTTGAAGTTAATCTCGGACGCGGGTACCGGCATCCGAATCGGTTTATGATGGTCGGATTGTGGCGTTTGTTGGCATTGTTTTAGCGATAAACGCAGAAACTTGTTGGTCGGGTCGATGGCGATGATTTTTAAGGTCAACCGATCCCCGAGCTTCAAGAACTGGCCGATTTCGTTGACGTATTTGTCCGACAGTTCGGAAATATGGAGCAATCCGTGCGCTCCGCCATCGCACTCGATGAAAGCGCCATAAGCAGCCAACTCCGACACGATGCCTTGTATTGTCATGCCGACCGTATATTCATTGACCGTCATGGTGTAACCTTGGCGAGATGCACCTTCGCCCATCGTAAGTCGTCATCGGTCGTGATTTTGACGTTATTGGAGGAACCGAGGAAGGGGATGACGGGCATTCCCAACGCCAATACGAGTGAAGCATCGTCGCCGGCGTTGGTTAAACTCGTCTCCTGCTGGGCTTTTTTGATGATTCTTAAGCGGAATACCTGCGGTGTTTGGATGATCCATAATCCCTCACGGCTCAAAGGAGGTCCCTTCAAACCCGTGTCGGAAGCATACATCATCGTGTCTTGGCATGGAATGGCTGCGGTCGCCGCATCGTTAACAGTCATCGCCTGTAATCCGCGGTCGATGATATCGTGAGTGACGAACATCCTAGCGGCGTCATGTATCATGACGAAGTCATCGGATTTGCTTGATTCATGGATATGATTGACGCCGTTGGTCGAAGAGGCTTGCCGCGTCGGTCCACCGGAAATAATTTCAATCGATGCCGAACCGAATCTTTCGACAATCTTATTAACAAAATCGATGTATGAATCCGGAACCACGACGATGATGCGGTCGATCTGGCCATGGGTGGCAAAAACGGTCAATGTCCGCTCCAAAATGGAAACACCATCGATTTGGATGAATTGCTTCGGTATGGCGCTGGTGGTGATGCGCGAGCCAGATCCGCCGGCGAGAATGATTGCGGTGACCAAATGAAAACCTCTTTATAATTCTATCAATAAGTAAACTAACCGGAGTAGGATTTCCGTCCTATTTTACGACTGCGCTCAGTTCTTTTTTAATCAGTTCTTCGGTGATCGAGACTTGTTGGATGATCAGTTTGATGACCTTGTCGAGTTCGCTGCCCGAGCGATAGTCGGCTTGGCAAATGTAATTGACTCGCGCATCTTCGATCAGCGGCATTACGTGCTCTTTGTTACCTTTGGAATAGACGGCGATTGATTTGCCGCCGTTCTCTTTGACCAGAATCATCGGCGGGACGTCGGTCAGTCCGTCTCCGATATAGATGATGTTGCGATAGGGAATCCGTTTTTCCTTAGCCCGTTCGTTGACCAGATGGTCGTCAATCTGCCTGACGACGCCTTTGGCGATGCGGAAGAAGTATTGCGTCTTCATGGTGTAATTGATGGCTAATTTCGGCCATACCGGTTCGCCCGTCACTTCATCGAAATAGAACTCGCAGCCATAGATGGCTTTGAATTCATGGGCGATGGCGCTGCCGTCGATGATTTCCTTGGTGCCGCTGGAGATGATGTAATGTTCGACGACGACTCCCCGTTTCTCGCCATAATCGTTGATGCGTTTAAACCAAGTGGTGACGCCGTCGAAGAAATGGATGTCCTTACCGAGGCTTTTAAGGAATTCGCGCGTGAGTTTGATTTTCCGTTCCTTGGCCAGTTTCACCATCATGAACATGTAGGATAATATGCGTTCGACGCCCTCTTTGATGGTGAATTCGTTGGTGGCGCCCCAAAATTCGGCCGGGGTCATCCCGAGGGCAGGAATCAGCGAATAGTTTTGCATATCCTCGCTGCAAAGCGTTTTGTCGAAGTCATACATGATGGCGATGATGGGACGGTTAGGCATACTTGTACCTCGTGAAAATATTAGCAAAAATGGGCCATTTAGTCAATTTATAGTAGATATCGTCAAATGGAAAGGTTTTCAACAACTATAGCTATGCTATAATTACAAAGTTACTAGAGAGGTAGCCTCAATGCCTTGGTGGGCGATCATCATTTTGTTGGCCTTCATCTTCGTCGGACTATATATCGCCGCGGTGATTATTTTCATTTACCAGATGGGCGTATACGCCAAACGGATGGTCAAGAGCCTGGAAGCCATTGACGTATTGATCGTGCAAAAATACGATATGTTGCGCCTGATCAGCAAGCTGTTCGTCAAATACGACATCACCGTGCCACCCGAATTCGTCTTAAACGTCCGACCGAAATTCGAGGAAACACTAGCCGACATTTCCCCCGAGGAACGGGCGATCGTCAAAGCGTTTTTGACTCAGACCGCGCAAGCCCTTTTCTATTACGGCGAGGTCAACCCGCAATTAGCCCAGCATCCCGATTACATCGCCGTCAAGGAACGCTACGCCGAGATCGACCGCCAATACCGGCAGTCGGTCACCTTATATAACGCCGACGTGATCGGTTATAACTACTGGATTCGGTTCGGGTGGTTCCGCTGGGTATCCAAATGGCGGAAACTGACGAACAAAGAAGTGATTTCATAGCATATCGGTGCCTGCTTTAAGCACCAATGCTTATAATATTTACGAAGAGAGGCCACTTATGAAAAAACCATTAATCCTATGTATCATGGACGGTTACGGTTTGCGTCGCGAAACGTACGGAAACTGCGTTTATAAAGCCAAGAAGCCGAACCTCGACCGGTTCTTTTCCATTTATCCCCATACGAAAATCGCCGCTAGTGGCGAAGAAGTCGGCTTGCCCGAAGGGCAAATGGGCAACTCGGAAGTCGGCCATTTGAACATCGGAGCCGGCCGTATCGTCTACCAATCGCTTACTCTGATAAATAAAGCGGTCAAAGACGGAACCTTTTTCCAAAACAAAGCTTATCTTGACGCGATGGCCTATGCCAAAGCCAATCACAAAAAACTTCACGTCATCGGTCTCGTCAGCGATGGCGGCGTCCATAGTCACATCACCCATTTCGAAGCGATGTTCAAATTAGCCCACGATCAAGGGTTGAAAGATGTGTATCTCCATGCCTTGATGGACGGACGCGATGTCGATCCGCAGCTGGGCGCCAGTTATATCGCCCGTCTCGTCAAAGTGATGGCCGAACTGAAGACCGGCCAGCTGGCCACGATCGGCGGTCGCTACTACGGCATGGATCGCGACAAAAACATGAACCGGGTTGATATCCACTACCGGGTGCTCGTCGATCAAGACGGACCGAGCTTCACCGACTTCCGTCAGTATTTCAAGGATCAATACGCGTATCTTCCGACGACGGGCAAAGACGCCAGCGACGAATTCTTGATTCCGCATTTCCATCAAGGAGTCGATGGGCGCATCCAAGACGGCGATGTCGTCATCTTCATGAATTTCCGCCCCGACCGTGCCATCCAACTTTGCACGTTATTTACCAATCCCAACTATTATAAAAAGCCGCCGCTTAAATCCGACGGTACTCCGGCTTACAAAGCCTACGAAGCCGCCCATCCCCTCAAGGACATCTATCTCGTGCAAACGATGAAGTACGCCGATTCGGTCAAAGGTCCGATCGCTTTTGAACTTCCGGCTTTGACCAACACATTAGGTGAATATCTGGCCGCTAATGGTAAAACGCAACTCCGGATCGCCGAAACCGAAAAATACGCCCACGTGACCTTTTTCTTCGATGGAACCGTCAATTACGACGGCGTCACCAAACCGGAATTGGCCGGATCGCGCCGCGTCCTTGTCAATAGCCCCAAAGTGGCCACCTACGACCTCCAGCCCGAGATGTCGGCGTATGAAGTCCGCAATAATCTCATCAAAGAATTGAACAAAGGCGATCTCGACGTCGTCATCATCAACTTTGCCAACTGCGACATGGTCGGCCATACGGCGATTGAACATGCCGTCATCAAGGCCGTGGAGACCGTCGATACATGCGTCGGCTCGATCGTCGATTGGGTGGAAAAAAACGGCGGCATCATCATGATTACCGCCGACCATGGTAACGCCGAGATGATTCTTGACGCCGAAGGGCGGCCATTCACGGCCCATACGACCTCCCTTGTCCCATTCGGAATCAACCTGCCGAAAGTCAAACTGATGCCAAAGGGCGGAAAACTTAGCAACATCGCCCCGACGATGCTGGAACTCTTGGGTATGCCGATCCCGCCTGAAATGAACGAACCGAGCCTCATAATCAAATAACAAGGAGCATAAGTATGAAACTAGAACAATTCCCGCTGATCATTCCAAACATCGCCAAGATCAAAGCCAGCTTCGAACTGCTGCTAAAAGATTTCAGTGCTGCCAAGTCGGCTCAAGAACAGAAGAAAGTCATCGACAAGCTCATCAAACTTGCCGACGAAGTCACCAACCAATTCACCGTCATCAGCGTCCGCTACACCCAAGACACCCGCGTTGAGGAATACCAAAAAGCCCAAGACGCCATTGATGAAATGGCGCCGCTGTTCCAAGAGTTGTACAACCGTTACCAAAAAGCCCTCGTGGCCTCCCCGTTCCGCCAAGAACTCGAGAAGATGCTTGGCACTTTCCTATTTACCAAGATCGAACTGAGTTTGAAGGCGTTCGACCCCAAAATCATCGGCGAACTCCAGCAGGAAAACAAACTGACGAGCCAATACTCGAAAATATTGGCCAGCGCCCAAATACCCTTTGAAGGCAAAATCTACAATCTTTCGCAGATGGGCAAATTCGTCGAAGCATTGGAACGTAACACCCGCAAGAAAGCGGCGCAAGCCGTCGCTAAATGGTTTGAGGAACAAGAAGAGGCGCTGGCGAAGATTTATGACGAACTCGTCCATCTTCGTCACCAGATGGCTGTCAAGCTCGGCTTTGAAAACTTCATCCCGCTGGCGTACGCCCGCATGGGAAGAACCGACTATGACGCCAATGACGTTAAGGGCTACCGCGATCAGGTGCTCCGTTCCGTCGTTCCGCTATCGAAGAAACTCGTCAAGCGGCAAGCGGTCCGCATCGGTATCAAGAAGCCGCTCTTCTACGATTTGAATCTCAACTTCACCACCGGCAATCCAACCCCTAAAGGGGATAAGGAATATCTAGTCAACGCCGCCATCAAGATGTACGACGAGATGAGTCCCGACATCGGTTCTTTCTTCCATCTGATGGTCGAAGAGCACATGCTCGACCTCGAAGCCCGTCCCGGCAAGCAAGGCGGCGGCTACATGACCTATTTCCCGAAATACCAGATGCCGTTCGTGTTCTCCAACTTCAACGGGACTTCCGGCGACGTCGACGTCTTGACCCACGAAATCGGCCATGCCTTCCAAGGCTACAGTTCGCGCAAGATCAAGATACCCGAATACCGCGATCCGACGATGGAAGAGGCTGAAATCCATTCGATGAGCATGGAATTCTTCGCTTGGCCATGGATGGAACACTTCTTCAAAGAAGACAAAGACAAATACCTTTATGCCCACCTTGTCAGCGCGCTTAACTTCCTCCCCTATGGGGTCACCGTCGACGAGTTCCAGCATTTCGTCTACGAAAACCCGAAACTGAGCCATACCGAACGGTGTGCCAAATGGCGCGAGATCGAAAAGAAATACACGCCCTACAAGAACTACAAAGGTTTTCCGATGTATGAAAAAGGCACGCGTTGGATGCGGCAAAGCCACATTTATACGAGCCCGTTCTACTACATCGATTACACATTGGCTCAAGTCGTCGCCTTCCAATTCCTGACCTTGATGGAAGAAGACCGCGAGTTGGCTTGGTCGCGTTACGTCAAGCTATGCAAGCTCGGCGGTAGTTTCCCATTTACCCAACTTATTAAGAAAGCAAAATTAAAAAATCCCTTCATCAAAGGGACGATCGGCAAGACGATTAAGAAGCTTAATGTCATCCTCGAACGCTTTGACGATTCGAAGTTGTAGTTAGGCGACTTCGACGGCGGCCTTATTGCTCGTCTCGATGTCGAGGAACATTTGCCGCGTGAATAGCACTAATAAAACAGCATAGCCGATGGCAACGTATTGGTGCGGGAACGGTTCCATTCCGAATAGGAACGGGAAATAAGCGAATAGCGAAATAAGATTCACCATCAGAGGCACGTATTTGTGCCTCTTTTTAATGATGTAGTAAACCAAACTCAAGACGTCGGCCACGTACAAATAGCGTTCATGCATGGCCGGAAGGAAGAAATTGGCCATCAATAGCGACCATAGGGCGACGTCGATGATGGTGTCGGAGCGGACGCGCCACTTGCGGACGACGAGATAGAAGAAAGCCACTGCCATCAATAGGGCAAATAGGCCAAACGCATAGCCGCTCAGCATGTTGTACACATACTCGGTTTCCGGGAACCATTGGAACATGTTTGGCATGTTCAGCGTCAGACGAGGATAGGTGTTGGTCTGGTTGATGTAGATTGTCAGTAAATCAAGAAGCGGTCGCCCGGCGATAAGAGGCGGAATGCAAAAGACGAGATATACAGCAGGGATAAGCAAGAAATGCCAAAGTTGCTTCGGTCGGTTGAGCACATAAACCATGATTAGGAGCGGCAAAACGAATATGGCTTGCAGTTTGAAGCTGAAAGCGACGCCGTAAAGAATCATCGCCCCGATGTGTTTTTGCTTGATTAATAAATAGAACGACCACACGATGAACGCGGTATAGATGGAATCGGCCTGGCCCCAGATGGCGCTGTTGAGAAATACGGTCGGCAGGAATAAGGTGATCGTACCGCCTAAAGTGGCTGCGGCAAAGCGCCGTTCATCTTTCTTCAGCGCGGCCAGCACGAGAAAGAAGACGCCCACCGCCAGCACGAGGTCAAAAATAACCGATACGTATTTAATGGGCAGTAGCCATGGAGTGGCCGAACCGGGAGTCGGAAAATATGACAAGAAAGTCAAGATGAGAACATAAGGCGGCGAATAGTCGCCGATGGTCGTCCCGAGTGACTGCCAGCCGCCCAAGGCGACAATCTGATCCATCCAGTGGCGCAGGAACGAATTGTAATCGCCGGAAGCGTGACCGAGATTGGTGAGCCGCAGGTACATGCCCAAAAACACGAAGAAGACGGCAACCGGGGCATACGGATGCTTGAGGAGATATTTCCAAACGGCGGTTAAGGCTTTTTTCATTTATGAATTAGTGATGACAAAACGTCCATGTTTGATTATAGCAATTAAGCGGACGGGAAAGAACTTTTTTGGGAATGTTACATTCCCTCGAGGCCGTAATGCAGTCTAAGTTGGCCGCCGATGACATAGCTGTCGTTGATTTCCATACCTGAGCCCTCAAACATTTCGTTGACCTTTTCGCTAGGAATGACCAGGGTATTGTCAACCATGAGATTAGGATCCAAAACGCCTATCAGCGTACTTAACATTTCGTTATCGAGATCGATCTCCCCGAGATTGGCCTCGATGATTGTTAGAATCATGTCGCCATCTCCGTTCATGCTGACCGTGCTCGACTAATTGAACTGCATGTCGAAGGAACCAGCCAAATCTTCACGTGTGAGACTCATCAATAGATGAATCGACAGCTCATCGTCATTAAGCCGCACGAATAAGTTCGTGCTCGCAAACGAATATTCTATTTCATCGCCGAGAAGCGGAATCACAAACGGCACGTCGAACTGAACGTCTTCATCGAGCGTATAGTCGAGAATGGAGTTGAGATCGGCTTCCGAAAGTTCGATGTATGGGTCAAGCGGGTGATTGATGACTCCCTGGACTGCCTGAAGGCCTAAATCAGTCATAAACACAGCCTTGTCGGCTTCTGATTCCCACCGGGTAAAGACAGGTTCATCAGGGTCAGTCAATAGACGTCTTAACGCCCCGAGCCGCAGCTGGATGTCGAAGCCGTCGTCGGAAATATCCATCGTCAGTAACGATTCTTTATAGACGACTTTAAGCAATGCCGCTAGCGTAGGCTTAACGTCATACAGGTAATCCGTCAGTTCGGTTTCTCCGACGGTAAAACTCAATTCATCATCAAGCGACTGGAAGAACACGGTTTCCTGGGTGTCGTTATAGTCTCCGAGTGGTGCCGCTGTATCCATATGGAACAGAATCATCGGCAAGCCAATTAAGATGAAGAAAATGATTCCTAGCACAATGACGGTTCTAATTAAGCGTTTGATTATTTTCATGGAGATACCTCGCGATGTAATCCGTTAGCAATAGTTATATCGGCGCATTCATATAGCCATGAAAGCAATAATGAAAGAAAAACCCGCCATCAAACCAATGTCGATAGCGGAAATATTTTTTGAATTGGAACGTGTGACCTATTTTAATACAATTACGCACCCCTATAAAAATGACTTAACAAAGAGAAGTATTCAAAAAGACTGTTGCATTTGCCCTAAACAGTACAAGTTAGAAGCAAATTGTCTATACTCAAGTGGTTTAATATAGTTCAATTTAACTCTTACCTTTAAAACCATCTAATAGAGTTATTGAAAGTATTTCAGCTGCTTCATTTGCAGCGACATCTCCATTATGGATTGCTTTCCATATGATAAACATCAAGTTATATGTCACTTTAAAAATCCAATCAGCTTTTACATCAGATCTGAGTTCACCCCTTCTTTGACGCTTTGTAAACTCAGCAATAAACTTATCCCATATCACTGTTTCTTTTCTTACTAATTCAATATCATCTGTTTTGAACATTTCAGCAAAAAGAAAATATATATTATCCCCTAAGGGAATTAGGGTACTCGCTGTGTTTTTAACAAAAATTCTCATGTCTGGTTCATCAAAATTAATCGTTGAAATTGCATTTCCAACTAATTCAATCGCTCTCAGTGATATAGTTTTAATCAAATTGTCTCTTGATGAAAAATATCTATGTAGTGTAGCAATCCCTATCTCTGAATAGGCAGCTATTTCATTTAAGGATGCATTAGGATTTTCTGCAAGACATTTTGTAGCACTTTCTACAATTTTAGATTTTCTTTTAATCATTAAATCAATTTTTGACATATATTTTACCTCATCTGATTCATTGTAAATCTAGAGTCATTCGATAACTGGTTTTATTAGTTGAACTCTGATCTACTATAAAACCCAATCTTTCATATAGTTTTTTTGCGCTTAAATTGTTTTTATCAACAATCAATGATACTCTTTTTGAGTTTAATCTTCTTGCAGTTTCAATCTCATCAAGAATGATCATAGTTCCAACTCCCTGACCTCTCTGACTTGAATGTAATGCAATGGTACTTATATAATATTCACCTTGTTTGCCTTCAGGAAGAGAAACCGCTGTAATCAGTTCTCTAAAGTGTGTTAAATAATACCATAACATTTTAAAACCACCAAACCTTAAGAGTTGTAGAACATTAAGTGAACTCTTTTTTGATTTATCGACAAAATAAGATACAACAAATCCAATTTTGTCATATTCGTTCAAAACAATCTTGGCGTTCTCATAATGAAATCTGTTACTCTTTCCTTGCCATATCGATTTAAAAACTTTATAGGCAAAATCTTTAGATCCACAACCTAAAAATCTTTCTATCATTCCAGTTCCAGCTTCAACAGACATTTCAAAAGCAAAATCAAAATCTTCCATTTTTGCACTTCTTACAGTTATATTTTTCATATTTACCTCTCTATAAAATGATACTTACCTATCATATAATACTATTTTCTATCATTTATGTCAATTGTAGTGTTCTCGATTCATCTTTTATTTAAGGGAAATGCTTCATCACATCATTATTTGGAAATCATCAAAAAAACATTATATGAACATTTCATCAATACTTAAGTTTACTTTAATAATGAAAAAGCCCTTATTAAAGCAAAAAAAGGCTGATACATATTGTATCACACCTATGCTTCTTATATGGTGCAGGTAGTGAGACTTGAACTCACACAGGTTACCCCATACGCCCCTCAAACGTACGCGTCTACCAATTTCGCCATACCTGCGGCGTCGTTTATTATAAGCAAATAAACGGCTGATTTCAATTAGATAATATCGGGTGAATCAGAAAAGCTGGAAGACGAAACTTGATAAGAAGAAGTAAATCAACAGCGAACTGACGTCGACGATCGTCGTCACGAACGGACTCGACATGACGGCTGGGTCTTTCTTCAAGACTACGGCTAGTAAAGGTAACGCTCCGCCGACGAGCTTGCTGATCAATATGGCGCAGAATAACGTCATCGAAACAAGTCCGGCGATCTTCGAGATGGCGATGAACCACGGACCGCTGAATGGGGCGCTGCCGGTGTTATAGACGAGGATGCCGATGCCGATTTCAAAGAAGATCCACAAAAACGAGAACGCGGCCACGCCCAAACCGACCAGCAAAGCCACGCGGAGTTCCTTGAAAATGACGTGTCCGAAATCCTTTTTTTCGATTTCGTTGAGGGCGATGCCGCGCGTGACGAGCGTCGAACTTTGGTTGCCGGCGTTGCCCCCGGTATCCATCAACACCGGAATGAATGCGGAAAGAATCACGACTTGTTCGAATGCGTGTTCGAAGCGATTGAGAATAATGCTGCCGAATGCCCCAAGCACCATGAGCACGAGTAGCCACGGAATCGATTTTTTGGCCAATGTAACAGCGGATGAATTCGTATATGAATCTTCAAGGGGGGCGATGGCCGCCATCTTCAGGATATCTTCGCTCGCTTCCTGATCGATGACGTCCATGACGTCATCGATGGTGACGATGCCGATGATGCGTTTGTCGTCGTTAAGAACCGGCATGACGTTAAGGTCGTAACGTTTGAACGCTTGGGCGACCGCTTCCTGGTCGGCGGTGACCGTCGTCGTGATGACATCGGGATTCATGATGTCGATAACTTTGACTTCAGGTTCGGCATAAATTAGATCATCGATGCCGACGGTTCCGACAAGGAGGCGCTTTTCATCTACGATGAAACTTGTGGTGATCGTCTCTTTGTCGCGACCGACTTTGCGGATACGGGCCAAGGCGTCGGCGACCGTGAAATTGTTCGGGAGGATGACACACTCGGTCGTCATGATGCTGCCGGCGGTGCCTTCTTTGTAATTAAGGAGGTTGTTGATGTCGGCGCGCATATTCTTATCGGATATGTCGAGGATGCGGCTGACGAGGTTGGCCGGCATGTCCATCAGGAAGTCGACGATGTCGTCGGTGTAGGAGTTTTGAATCAGTTCCATCAGCTGCTTATCGGTGAACAGGTTGATGAGTTTTTGCTGTTGCGGTGCATTCAAGTAGGCGAATAACTCGGCGGTGAAATCGCTCTTGACGGTCTTGAAGATGAATAGCAGATCGGCCGCGTCTGATATTTCGTCGGCGACCTCGGCCACGTCGATCGGCTCATAGGTGTCGCACAGCTCACGCAGCTCGATTACTTTTTTCCCATGGATGATGTCCAACAAAACATCGAGACTCAAACGTTCGTTATCCATAAATGGCCTCCTGACCTAGACATTATAAATGGGCCGCATATAATGCGGTAGCCTTTTAGCAAGCATTTAGGAAACTGCGGTTTGGCAGCCAAACCAAGTGTTATAATAAATGGAAAATGTACCAAGAAACGGAAATCACACCAACCACTGCCCCGAGGCGGAACCGCCGCCAGAAATGGCTGACAGCCATCGTTTTGATCATTTCCATCGGTGCCGGCATCGCCGTGTCGTTTTTGTCGTTACGCCGCGATATGTCGGTCGTCAATTTGTCCGATTTGATCGAGGCGGGCGTCGTGTGGATCAACGGATGGTATTGGATGCTGGGGGCTTTGCTGTGCCTGGCGGTAATTTTGGTCACCGGCGCCCTCCGTCTTTACGTTTTATTGCGGGCGAAGCGCGTCCGAGTGACATTGCGCGATGCCTACCGTTATTCGATTTTAAGCAAATATTATGTTCTTATAACTCCATTCGGGCTCGGCGGCCAGCCGGTCACCACGGTGTACATGCGCCGTAAGAACATCCCGTTCGGAGTGGCCACGATTATTCCGATGATCGATTTGTTCGCGATGCGGTTTTCGATGCTTTTAATCGGCTTGGCAACCGTCATATTCGCCGGTCATTTGGTCGTTCCTTGGGTGCGCATCATGGCCTACATCGGCCTGTTTTTCAGCTGTATCCTTCCGGTAATCGGAATATCCGCGAGCTGGTTTCCGATATTTGAGAAACTGGTCGTCGGTTTTCTGAAGCGGTTGACGTTTCTTAAAAAACGCGATACATACATAAAAACGACGACGGATGCTTTCCGCAAATACCGCGGCGCCTTCCAGCAGTTCCAAGGGTATAAAAAAGAACTATTGGCCGTTTTCTTATATGCGCTAATGTCGCAGTTGGCGCTTCTTTCGATTCCGTTTTTTATCCTTAAAGCCTACCCTTCGACACATTTAATCGGAGAATTCGACGTCGCTTTGAACTATCAAAACACGGTCGCCATGGTCGCCTTCGCAAGCATCGCCGTCACTTTCATTCCCACGGTCGGCAACGCCGGGGCGATCGAGTTCTCGTTTTCGACGGTGTTTTCGACATTCATGGAAGGACGGTTCCTGTTCTGGGCGATGTTGGCCTGGCGCTTTCTGACATTCTACGTATTCCTGCTGCTCGGATTGATATTGACGATGTATCTAGGCGTTAACAGCGGCGCCGAGCGGCGCCGGCACCAAATACCCGATTTGACCAAAAAACTCCGCATCGTCATCTTCACCGATAACTTTTTCCCGATGATCGACGGCGTCGTGCGCACGGTCGATGCCTATGCCCGCCATTTATTGGCACTGGGCCATGAGCCGCTGGTGATCGCCCCGACTTATAAAACCAATAACGAACGGTTGCCGTACGCGGTGATGCACGTTCCGTCCCTCCGCCTCCCGCGCCAGGAGTATGCCTTAGGTATTTTTCCGTTTACGAAAGCGATCAAAGATGCGCTTCGTTATGATGGTCCCCAGATGTTCCATACTCACGCACCGTTCATGATTGCCCATAAGGCGCTCCGCTACGCCCGGGCCAATAACATCCCGATCATCTCGACTTTCCACAGCAAATACTATGAGGATTTCTACGAGAACACCCATTCCCGCACGTTGGCCAGGTGGGGCGTCAACCGCATCGTCCATTTCTACCGACGCATCGACGAGGTGTGGACCGTGTCCCGCAAGACGACGACGACTCTGAAACATTACGGGTATCGCGGCGACGTGCGCATCATGCCTAACGGAAGTGATTTCGAAGTACCAGACAATTTGACTTTGTTCCGCCGGCAGGCCGAGGAATATTTGAAAATCGGCCCCGAAGACAACGTGTTGCTGTTCGTCGGTCATCTGATTTGGCAGAAGAACCTGAAGTTCATCTTCGCGACGCTGAAAAAACTTGATGAGCGCGGTTTTGATTATCACATGGTGTTCATCGGCGAAGGCGGTCATGAGCGGATGGTCCGCAAATACGCCGATTCCCTGAACCTTAAAGGAAAAGTCACTTTTGGCGGCGTCATCAAGGATCGACTCTTGCTGGCCGGAATCTATGCCGCCAGCAGATTGCATTTCTTTCCATCGGTATACGACAACGCCCCGCTGGTGATCAGAGAGGCGGCGGCCGTTGGGCTTCCGAGCCTATTGGTGCGCGGTTCCCACAGCGCCGAGATCATCGTCGATAACGTTTCCGGTTTCACCGAACGCGAAGACGAAGGCAAAATGGCCGACAAGATTATCGACATAATGACTCATCCCGACCATCTCTCAACGGTGGGCGAAACGGCGCGGGCGACGATCCCGATGCGCTGGGACGCGATTGTCCAAGAAGCCGTCGAGCGGTATCATATGATTGTTGCCAACTATTATGAAATCGAAGAATAAGCCGCTTCCCGGGGCTCATTGGTACTCATATCTGTTTTTGTACGGTCTATTGAAACCGGCGATGTTTTTATATTTTCATCTATTCCAAGACGTCCATTTCCGCACAAACGGATATAAGGTTCCCAAAGGGCCGGTGTTTTTTATCGGCAACCACCATACCAATTGGGACGGTTTCTATCATTGCGTCATGTTTTATTGGCGTTTTCCCCATTACATCATCCATGACGAAGCGTTTAAAAACGATAAATATGCCAATTTTTTTGGCGACTTTCTTGGACAAGTGCCGCGCGCTCGCGTCAATGGTGACCTCGAACCGGTGATGGAGCTCAAACGCATCGCCAGAAGCGGCCGAAGCGTCAATGTCTACCCCGAAGGCGACATCCACATGTTTGGCCGGACGCTTGAGGTTGACGATGGCATCGCCAAGATGGCGCGGTTGATCAATCTTCCGATCGTCCTGACTCGCGTCAAGGGAGCGCACTTACGGGCGCCACGCTGGTCGCGCCTTGCCCATCATACGCATATTGAATACGAAATTTCTGACGTGATTAGCATCGAGGAATCCAAATCCTTAAGTCCTTCGGAATTAGCTAAGCGCATCATCGATGGCATCACCGTCAGCGCCTATGGCGATCAAATCGCCAAACCGCGTCCTGTCTGGGGTCAACATCGCGCCGAATGGCTGGAATTAGGATTGTACCAATGCCCGCGCTGCCAAAGCTTTGAAAGCTTTGTCTCCAACGGAAATGACATGGTGTGTCAATGCTGCGGGCTGACCGTTCATGTCAATAAATACTTGTTGCTCGAAACCGATGTGGCAGGACTCAGCAATCGCCCCGACGTTTGGGATGACGCGCAAGAAGAGAATCTAATTAGAAAACTCCGTACGTCCAAACCGGGAGAACACATATTCTCGCTCGTCGGGGGATGTTATCAATCCGTCGCCATTGACGATTTCTTTTCAAAAGAAAGCAAGCCCGCCGACGCACGGCTTTATGCCGACCGCATCGAAATTCACCCGGCCGGTTGTGAGCAAGTGACTATCAATATAAGCGACGTCTTCGAGGCCAATCTCCAATATAAAGACGTGTTGGAAATCATCACCAAGACGAACCGGTATCGCCTGTGGCGGCCGTATCCGAAATGGTCGGCGTACTTATGGGTAAAAAGCGTGAAAACGCTCACCCGTTACGATATAATTGAAGCGAAAATATGAGGTAAATAACATGAAACCGATTCTTGTCGAAACCAGCGCCCGCCACATTCATTTGTGTATTTCCGACATCGAGAAACTGTGCGGAAAGGGCTATGAGCTCCCATTCAAACGCATGCTATCGCAACCGGGACAGTTCGTCAGCGATCTGCGCCTGGACGTGATCGGTCCCAAAGCCACGCTTAAAAGCGTCGTCGTCCTTGGCCCGCTTCGTAGCGCCACCCAAGTCGAAGTATCGGCCACCGATGCCCGTTTCCTTGGCATCACCCCGCCTGTCCGCGAATCAGGCGACATCAAAGGCTCGACGCCCATCCGCTTAAAAGGTCCCCTTGGCGAAATCGATATTCCCGAGGGCGTCATCATCGCCAAGCGTCATATCCACATGCATCCTAACGATGCCGTCGAGTACGGGGTCAAGGATAAGCAGATCGTCGCCGTCAAGGTCAAATCGAACGATCGCACGCTTATCTTCGGAGACGTCGTCGTACGCGTCCGGGCCGACTTCGGCTTGACGATGCACATCGACACCGATGAAGCCAACGCCGCCGGAATCAGCGGCGAAGTCTATGGCGACATCTTGCTTAACATTTGAATTGACAACGTCGGGTCAACCCGCAATAATCTAACTTAATCCATATCAAGAACAACGTGTCAGGGATGAAAAACCGTTGTGGCAACTCTATTAACATAGTAAGTGCCAGCCCTAGCGAAGCCCACTTCGAGCGATATGGATGGAATGTGTAACGACTTTCCGTGGTGGGAAGTCGTTTTCATTAAAGGAGTACACCATGGAAGAGAAAATACTGTTTACGAGCGAGTCGGTGTCCGAAGGACACCCCGACAAGCTGTGCGATCAAATCAGCGACGCCATCCTCGATGCCTGCCTGGCTATCGATAAACAAGCCCACGTGGCCGTCGAATGCTTCGTTAGCGAGCAGCATCTGACCATCGGCGGCCAGGTTACGCTTAAAGAAGGCGTCCATACGCCCGACTATGAACATATCGCCCGCGAAGTCGTGCGCGCCATCGGATATAATGATCCAAACTTAGGTTTCAGCGCCGACGAGATGAAGGTCGACGTGCTCATCAACCGTCAAAGCCCGGAAATCAAAAACATGGTCGACGCCGCCGATCCGATGCTACTCGGGGCCGGTGATCAAGGCATCATGTTCGGCTACGCCACGAGCGAAGATCGTAACTACATGCCCCTAGCCATCGTCATCGCGCACAAATTGATGCGAATGGCTTCCAACATGCGCAAAGAAGGACGGTTTCCCCATGCCCGCCCGGACATGAAGTCGCAAGTGACGATTGATTACACCAACATCAAAAACATCCGCATCGATACCGTCGTCATGGCCGTTCAGCATGACCCGAATATCGACATTCAGGCTTTTAAGCAATTTGTTTATGATCATATCATGGTTCCCGTGGCCAAGTCGTTCGGCCTCAACGACGATTTCCGCTACTTCGTCAACGACGCCGGTACCTTTATCGACGGCGGACCCCGCGCCGACACCGGACTTACGGGAAGAAAGATCATCGTCGACACTTACGGCGGCGCCGCCCGTCACGGCGGAGGCGCCTTCTCTGGCAAAGACGCCACCAAAGTCGATCGCTCGGCCGCCTACATGGCTCGCTACATCGCCAAAAACCTCGTGGCTGCCGGTTATGCCAGACGCCTTGAGATTCAGCTTTCCTACGGCATCGGCATGGTCGAACCGATCAGTTATGCCATTTTCACTTACAAAACGCGTCACATCGGCTTAACGGATACCGACATATTGACCATCGTCAAACGGGTGTTCGACTGCCGTCCGGGCGCCATTATAAGAAAGTTCAACCTTGACGTGCCTTCGTTCAAATATCATGAATTAGCCGCTTACGGCCATATGGGCCGCGCCGATTTGAACTTGCCTTGGGAACAACTCGACAAAGTAGCCGTACTGAAGGAAGAGTTGGCGCGAATTATCGGAAACTAGAGCGAAAGACTACGTCATTCCTTTCGGGATATGTCAAAATAAAATCAAGGTCAATACATACACAATAGAAAGGAATTACGGAGATGAAATACCAGATTGTTGGTAAAAACATTGAAGTAACCGAAGCCATTGACCACGCGATCCGCAAGAAGCTCAATCGCATGGACAAGTACTTTGTGATTACCGACGATGTTTTATGCCGCGCCCTCGTTCGTTCCTACAAGACCGGAGCCAAAGTCGAGATTACGATATTCACGAAGATGATGGATTTTCGCGCCGAGGTGACTCACGACGATTTGTATGCCGCCGTCGACCTCGCTATTGATAAACTGGAAGGTCAGATGCGCAAACTGAAGACGCGCCTCGACCGCCGCAAACATCCGGGACTGGCCGCGAGCATGGTGCTCGAGAACATCGCCGACGACGAAGGCGAGCCGGTCAGCGACCAAATCGTCAGACTGAAGACGATCTTCCTTGAGCCGATGAACGTCGAAGAGGCGATCACGAGAATGACGGCTTTGGGACACGCTTTCTTCATGTATCTCGACGCCGAAGACATGCTGGTCAGCGTGTTATACCGCCGCAACGACGGCGGCTGCGGCATCATCCAAGCCGAAAACAAAATCAACCTATGACATACCGGAGGGCGCAAGCCCTCTTTTTTTATGTTCGCTGACCAATAGATTCTTTTCATGTTAAAATAGGGTCTTGATTGGAGTGCCTATGCCCCTTGTTTTAGCCGTCGACCTCGATGGAACCCTCTTCTATCCCAAACGCCGCAAAAGCTTGATCACAAGCGCGAACGTGCAGTTCGTACGCGATTTCATCGATGCCGGACACCGCGTCATTTTCGTGACGAGCCGCAGCCGCGATTTTGCCGAGTTCACGGTCGTCAAGATCGACCGCCCGATCGATTTGGTGTGCATCAACGGAGCTCAAATCGTCATCAATGGCGAACTGGTCAAAGACCAGACGATTAAAGCAGGCCACGCCAAAGCGCTGTTTGAGGACATGAAGAGTTTCCACCATCAGCCGCTAGCCTGGTTCTTGGATTCCAAACGCTATCAAAACCTGCTATACAATAACGGATCCGGCTGGTTGACGCAGCAATTTTTCAAGTATTACTATAAATCGCAAGGTGTGTACCAGCAGGCTTATCTGGCCGATAACGACATCTTCCTTAACGAAATCGAAAAAGGAAAAATATACCGTCTCTTGCTATACTTCGGTCTTGGACTTAAACGCGAAAACATCGCCAAGGAAGTCAATAAGCACGTCCGCGCCCATTATGACGATATCGAAAGTTCCTGGATCAACACGGTCGTCGAAATCGCTCCCAAGCAATGCAACAAGGCCGCCGCGCTCGATTTCATCATCAAACGGGACGCCATCGATTCCCATGACGTATACGTCGTCGGCGACTCCGGCAACGACATCTCGATGTTTCAAATGTTCAAGGAACATAGCTACTGCATGGATCATGCCCATCTGGCCGTCAAGCAGTTCGCCAAACACACGATCAAACGCGTCCATCACCTGCGGACCATCCTACTAAATAAAGAGGTAAACTCATGATCAACAAACCGACCCAATTCCTGCTCAGTCTGTACCACTACTCGATTTTCATCCGCGACACCCTCGAGTACACGTTTAAAAAAGACATTTACCATGTCCAAGCGTACCGTGCCCGGAAACAAGCCTTATCCGCCTCATTGGCCGACCGGGGCCAGCTTAAGGCCATCTTGGCAAAACTCGGGGACAATGGACCCAAAATCGAAGAGAAACTCAAGGAATTCATCGATCTCGTCTATAGCGACACGTCGACCGTCATCAAGGAAACGACCACCGAACTGCGCGTCGATCACGCCCAGCATCTGGCCATCTTCGACATGGTCGTCGGACTCCATCAGACGATTTGGGACATGGTCACCGGCTATCTGACCGCGGCCGAGACCCGTAACGAGGTGAGTCTGCCGCTGCGCCCGCTTATTGGCGCCGACGAACGGATGTACCGCTCGATCGTGTTTTTCAGCGTCATGAACGAAATCGAAAAAGTATTCGCCGAATTCCAAAAGGCAATGCAGGAAAGCAAAGGACAGAAGAGTCCCCAAAGCAATTACATCATCAACGACCTGACGAGACTCGTACAGCTGCTTAATTTTCAAAAAGCCCACAGTCACGTCAAGGACACGGCCTTCAACGACATGATCGACGGCAACATGCGCGTACTTGAAATGATCGAAGGCAAACGCGAACTACCGATCATGCCGGAAGCCGAAGTCGACGTCGAGGCCAAGAAGGTCGGTCTCATGATCAACGGCGTCCGTCACTACACTTTCGCCGACCAGTTCGCCAAAGCGCGCGAAGCGACCAGGCTAATCCTGTCCGAAAGCGAACGCGCCTGGAAAGAACTTTATAAGCCGATCAACGACGAACTGCTGGCGGCCGCCCGCCAAGCCAATAACGGCGAAGCGGGACCCCATCCCTTCGATGCCTGAGATTGATGATTGAAACAGCATTCATTGTTTGATAAAATAACGAGGCCTATTTTGGAGGTAAGTCCGTGAAAAACAAGAAATTAGCGACAAAAGAATTGGTTTGGTATATCATCGGCGGCTTCTTTGCCGTCTCCGGCATCATCCTGTCGATATTCTCTCTCGTCGGCGACTATCTTAACGTCCCGGCGGTCGACAATTGGATCGTCAACGCCGAAACCTCGGTGAGCAACTGGATGAAGATTAACCTTGATTGGCTCGGCTGGGGCACGATTTTCTTTGCCCTCGGGCTGACGATCGGGGTCATCACGCTATTATACTTCGCCAAAAAGGTCATCACCGAGAAGGAAAAAGCCCTGCGCCGCGCCCAACGTCTTGGTGCCGACACCCCGAGCAACTGAAAAGACGAATCGTCAAGTCCATGTTATAATTTAAATACCAAAGGGGTGATGCACATGGATGAAAACAGAAAGCCGACCAAATACTTCATTCGCGTCGTCAACGAGGCACCCGAAGATCCTAACCAGGAAGTCAATCTCGAACAGCTTCTTGAAGAAAATCCGGAACTGAAACGCTTGGCGATCATCTTGATGATGGCCGACAAAAAAACGCTGCACTGACAAACGAAACCTCAAAAGAGGTTTTTCTTTTATTACTAAATAAAAATGCCATGTCGCCATGGCTTTTATTTTATTCTGGCGGAGAAAGAGGGATTCGAACCCTCGCGTCCGATTAAAGACCTACGAGCTTTCCAAGCCCGCCCCTTCAACCACTTGGGTATTTCTCCAGCGCTTGTAATTATAACAACCGCGCCGGTGATTGTCATCACAATTAACAAGGGGCAACCATCGATTAGTTACATAAGAAATTGCGGCTGATATAGAATAGAAATATATGAAGCAAACGACGATATCCGCCATAAACGCCAACCAACGCATCGATAAATTCATCCGCAAATGGCTGCCCGAAGCCCCACTCAGTTTTCTCTATCGTCTTTTTAGGAAAAAAGACGTCAAAGTCAATGGTCATTGGGTTTCCATCGATTACGTCGTCAACATCGGCGACGAGATAAAGATTTACGTCACCGACGAGCAGATGGAGCAATTCAGCAAGCCGAAGACGATTACGGCCGCCCCTTTCCCGCATCCGATCGTCTATGAAGACGAAGTCTGCCTTATCGTTTATAAACCAAAGGGTCTATTGGTGCATGGTGATGAAACCGAAACGCGCGTCACCTTGTCCTATCAAGTGCTTGGCTATCTGGCGGGTCAAGGATACAGTTTTGCCAATGACCAAGGCTATGTGCCCGGCCCAGCCCATCGTCTCGACCGGAATACGTCCGGGCTTGTCATTTTCGGAAAAACATTGGCCGCGCAGCAAGTGTTCGAATCGCTGTTCCATGACCGAAGCGGTATCAACAAGACGTATCTGGCTCTCGTGGTCGGCGATGTTCAAAGCGGGGGCGTGATCGATCTCGAGCTGAAAAAAGACGAAGAACGCAATCTCGTCCGTGTGTCATCGAAAGAAGCGGGCGGGCTTAAGGCGATTACCCACTACACGGTCATCGAACGGTTCGGCGATTACACCCTTTTGGAAGTCAAACTGATGACCGGCCGGACACACCAAATCCGCGTTCATATGCAAGCGATCGGCCATCCGATCGTCGGCGACCGCAAATACGGTCAGTTCGAAGTCAACAAACTGATGCTCAAACAATATCGCTACGAACATCAGTTTCTGCATGCCTACAAATTGGAATTCGCCCAAGTGCCTTCTCCGATCGCCCATCTGTCCAACCATACCTATACGGCCTCGTTGGGAACCGAAGAAGAGCAGTTGCTTGAGAGTATTCGAAAGTAGATAAGGAGACCCGTACGATGACCATCGCCGAACGGATTGAAAAATGGCAAGCGCATCCCAGTGTCGACGCCACATTGAAGCAGCAGTTGGCGGCGATGGGCGAAGAAGATAAGCAAGATGCCTTTTATAAAGACATCGAATTCGGCACCGCCGGCATGCGTGGGGTCATGGGACCGGGTCCCAACCGCATCAACACCTTCACAATCCGCAAGGCGACGTTAGGCTTTGCCAACTATTTATCATTCCGTTTTGCCGATGCAAAGACTCGCGGCGTCGTCATCGCTCACGACAACCGGCACGATTCGCGCCGCTATAACGATGAAATCGCGTCCGTTTTCGTCCGTCTTGGTTTCAAGACATTCATCTTCGACGAGCTCCGGCCGACGCCCGAACTGTCCTATGCCGTGCGCGAAACCCATGCCTGCGGGGGCATCGTCATCACGGCGAGCCACAATCCGAAGCAATATAACGGGTTCAAAGTTTATGATGAAAACGGATGTCAGCTGACTCCTGGCAAAATCGCTCCCCTGATTGAAAAGATCGAGCAGCTAGAAGATCCGCTGGACATCGTGATCGAAGGAGCGGACGAAAAAGGCGAACTAATCACCCTCGGCGCCGAAACCGACCGCCGTTACCTCGACTTGATCAAGGATATCCAACTGCATTCGGAACTGCCGAAGATGAATTTCAAAATCGTTTATTCGCCCCAGCACGGCGCTGCCTACCGGCTCGGGGTCCAACTCCTCCGTGAATGCGGCTATGAAGTGTATCCGGTCCCTAGCCAGACATATCCCGATCCCGATTTCAAAAACACCCTCTCGCCCAACCCCGAATTGGCCGATGCCTACATCGAGCCGATCAAACTCGCCAAAAAGATAGGCGCCCATCTGATCGTGATCACGGACCCGGACGCCGACCGCGTCGGCATCGCCTACCGCGACGCGAAAGGCAATTACGTCCGACTGACGGGTAACCAATCGGGAGCCTTATTGATCGACTATTTATTAAAACAACGGCAAATCATGGGTCTTTTAAGCGATAACGGCGTCGTCTACGACACGATCGTCACTTCGCCGCTTGGCTCGAAAATCGCCCATTACTACGGTTGCCGCGTCGAATCGTTCCTTACGGGATTCAAATTTATCGGAGACCGAATCGACTTTTACGAGAAAACAGGCGGACCCCATTTCGAATTCGGCTACGAAGAATCATATGGCTGCCTGATTGCCCCGTTTGCCAGGGACAAAGACGGTCTTCAGGCACTATTGATGTATTCGGAGATGGCTTTGTACCATCACTTGAAAGGGTATAACCTCGGCCAGATTCTCCATATCGTCCAGCGCCGGCACGGCTTTCATGCCGACAGCCAATACTCGATCGAATTCAAGGGAGCGTCCGGGATCGCCAAAATGGAGCAGTTGATGAAAAAACTGCGTCAGGTTCCCTTTACCAATATTGGATCTTACAAGGTCATCAGATTCGACGATTACCAACAACGGGCTTGGAAAGACGAGCGGGGCGAACATCCGATCGAACTGCCTTCCGCCGACGTCGTCAAATTCTATCTTAACGACGGATCGTACATCGCCGTCAGACCGAGCGGGACCGAGCCTAAATGCAGATTTTATTATAACGTCGTCGCCGCCAGCGAAAGCGCGCTTACCGACAAAGTCGAAAAGATGCACCAGATGTTCATGAAGACGTATGACATTAGCGCCTAGCCGCGGTAATTTCTAAAGTAACGCCGCAAGGCGTGATAGATGCCTTCTTCGTTATTGCTGAACTCGGTCACGTAGGTGGCTGTTTTCTTGATGTGGTCGACACCGTTTTGCATCCCGAAACCGACGCCGGCCATCGTCAGCATCTCGATGTCGTTTTCAGCGTCTCCGAAAGCCAAAACGCGTTCCTTCGGTATTTTGTAAAAGACGGCGATGTCCAGCAAGGCATGGCCTTTGGAAATGTAGTCGTAATATATTTCTGAAAACTGCGACCGGCTCCAAAAGCGGATCTGCAAGTGCTCATGCCGTTTGACGGCGTCGATGAGCCGCTGGTCGTCTTCATCGGTTCGCTGGACGCTTTTGATGATCATCGTCATCGGATCTTCATCCAGGGTCTCGTTAAGGTCGCCGTAGATGATGTTCATGTTTTCGTGCCAAAAGAAATCGGCCAGATCTTCGTCTTCGTCTAAGAGCCATATGTTCCTATTGGTTTCGCACATGACGTTTTCGATATGGCTTCTTCCGACAAAGTTATAGATGTCTTTGACGACGTCTTTCGGAAAGGCAAAGTGGCGATTGGCAAAAGATTGGTCGTGCGGACTGGTGACGCAGGCGCCGTTATAACAGATGAACGGGCTATGAAGACCAATATCCTCGTAATAACGGAAGATAGCCCGCTGCGGCCGGCCGGTGGCAATCACGATGATATGTCCGAGCTTTTCGAGTTTCCGCAGATATCGTTTCGTTATCGAATCGACGGTTTTATCATCAGTTAAAAGAGTACCATCAAGATCGAGGGCGATAATGTGGGGCGGGATTTTACTTAGAATCATAACAACCCGACGGCCCGTTTGACTTTCGTCAACGTATGTTCGGCGACCTTTGAAGCCCGCGCGGCTCCTTGGGCCAAAATGGCGTCAAGTTCCGTTCCGCCGATGAGTTCCCGATAGCGTTTTTGCAGTGGCTCCAAGGCCTTGAGAATGGTTTCGTACACGGCTTGCTTGAACGTGCCGTAGGAAGCGTTTTGGAATTGGGTGACGCTGGCGGAAATCGGCTGATCGTTTAGGGTCGCGTGGATCGTCAGCAGGTTGCTGATACCAGGTTGCTTCTCGAGGTCGTAATTAACCTTGCCGACCAAATCGGTGATCGCACCCATGATCTTCTTGCGGATGACCTGGGGCTCGTCGGTCAGATAGATGTCGCCCTTGATGTCGGATTTGCTCATTTTTTTCGTCGGGTCGGACAAGGACATGATGCGGGCGCCGACGCCGATTTTAGCTTCGGGCATGCTTAATATTTCGCCATAGCGGTTGTTGAAACGTTTGACTAAATCGCGGGCCAGTTCGATGTGCTGCACCTGGTCTTCGCCCACAGGCACGATGTTGGCATCGTAAAGCAGGATGTCGGCCGCCATCAACACCGGATAGGCGAATAGTCCGAGTCCGAGTCCGTTTTCGTTTTGCTGCTGGGCTTTTTCCTTGTATTGGGTCATGCGTCCGAGTTCGCCCATATAGATGTAGTTTTGCACGATGGCGTTAAGCTCGGCGTGGGCCGGCACCGCCGACTGCATGAATATCGTCGTCTTGTCCGGATCAAGTCCGGCCGCCACATAGAAAGCGGCGATGTCGCGGCGGTATTTCCGTAAAATGTCGGCTTCGATCGGTAGCGTCAAGGCGTGGAGGTCGGCGATGAAGATGAACGTTTCGTTTTGGTCTTGGAACGTGGCAAAACGCCGTAACGCTCCGATATAGTTTCCGAGTGTCAGCGGTCCGGTCGGTTTGATGCCACTTATTACGCGCGCCATGATTTGCTCCTTGTATAAAATATTATTATATGAAATGTATCATTTGTTTTCAACGAAATGACCGCCACAAGCCAGTAAGTTTCGTATTGTGAAATGGGCGCTAATCGGTTAAAATCGTTACTTGAGGAGGAACGTTATGATCATCATCTACACATCACCCAGTTGCTCCAGCTGCCGCAAGGTCAAAAAGTGGTTTGAAGGACAAAATATCCCCTACGAGGAACGCAATATCTTCTCGGCGACGCTCAATGAAGCCGAGCTTAAGGAAATGCTGGCTAAAAGCGAAAACGGGACCGATGACATCATCTCGACCCGCAGCAAGATCATCAAGGAAGAGCACATCGACATCGATTCGATGACGGTCCGCGACCTGATTTCGTTCATCAAAGACAATCCGTCGATATTGAAACGGCCGATCATCGTCGACGACCGCCGCATCCAAGTCGGCTATAACGAAGAAGAAATCCGCACGTTCATCCCGCTTGCGAAACGTTATGCCTCGCTGATGTGCTCGGCAGAAAACTGCGACCGCTACGGCGAATGCGATCACGTTCAGGGAATGGTATCCGACAAAAAGCAGGATTAGCCGAGCGCCCGTAGGGCTCTGGCGTGCTTGCTGATTTTATTGGGACGATAAGTTATGCCTGTTTCATGGCATAACTTTTTTAATGTTTCAGCCGCCAAAACGATGGCCGACTGTTCGCTTTCTACTTCGTAATCGGTGATGCCGCTATAGACGTTTTTATCAAGCGAAAGCGACCTTTCCTCGTACGTGGTGTCGATGCGCCAGGTGGTCAACGATGTGCGGATGGTCAGTTGTTCGATCGGAAACCCGAGCGACAATAGGAAATCGGTCACCGTTCCGTGCGGGAACGTCCCGTCATGCTGTAAGGCCGTAAGCTGCTTTTTGGTAACCGGCTGGTTCTTTTCCAATATTCCTTCCGCCAAAGGCGACTTCAGCGTCAGCGTGTATTGATCGAGCCGTTGCCGGATGCGCAGGCTGAAACCATACTTCCGCAAATCGCTATTCGGGGTGTCGATGTAATAGTTGGTTTGGGGAATCGCGTCCTTTTCGCCGACTTGAAGAAATGCGCACAGCGTGGCGAATTCGGTTTCGGTTACCAGGATCTTGGCTTCGATTTCGACATTGGTGGACATAGCGGTACCTCTTAACGCCTATTATGATATAATAAATCGCAATTAGCCACACAAGAAACATATGCGCTACGACATTTTTACAAGGGGTGACGACCACTCCATCGGCATCGGGAAAAAACTGGAATCGCTCTTAACCCAGTCTGGCGCTTTCCTTCGCGGCGACAAGCCCGAAATCGTCATCACCATCGGCGGTGACGGCACTTTTTTGCGCGCGGTCCAAGCCCATCTAGCGCGGCTTGATGAAGTCATATTCGTCGGCATCCACACCGGCACGCTCGGGTTTTTCTGCGATTACCACGAGTCCGAACTCGACCTCCTCGTCAGCGACATGCCGACGTTTATCCATAAAGCGAACCATTATCGGCTCGTGGAGTTGAAACGCCATAACCACCGCGATTACGACGTCCATTACGCCGTCAACGAAATCCGGCTTGAGAATCCATTCCATACCCTCGTCAGCAACGTTATGATCGATGGGATCATGTTGGAAACGTTCCGCGGCAACGGATTGATCGTATCCTCGACGCTCGGTTCCTCCGGTTACAATAAAAGCCTCGGTGGCGCCTTGATCAACACCAAGATCGAAACGCTGCAACTGAGCGAAGTGGCGACGTTACAAAATAATGCCTATCGCAGCCTTGGCAGCAGTCTCGTCCTCAACGATGGCGAAACAATCACCTTCACGGGCGATTTCAAAAACGCCGTCATCGGTTTCGACCACGTCGTCCTCGATCAAATCGGGGACGTCACGAGACTCGATATCTCTTTAAGCGACAAGCGGCTGGCCATCGTCCACCAGACCAGACGGCCGTATGTCGAAATATTGCGGAAATCGTTCATCAAAGACTGATGCTTACCAATATCGACGTTACCGAAACCATCATCATCGCCACAGTGACCCTAGCCATCATCTTACTAGGCGTTTTTTTGTATATCCTGCTACGTTCCCGCAAAGTAAAAAAAATCACGATTGACGGGAAACCATACATTGCCGCCTTGGGCGGTAAATCCAACATCATGTCGCTGCAAGCCAACTATTCACGCGTCAGCGTGTTATTGCATGAAGCCGCGCTGATCGACGCCGAAGCGTTAAAAGTGCTCGGTGTCGTTTCGATCATCAAGATGACCGGGAAAGTCGTCATGCTATGCGGAGACCAAGCTCGCGACATTGCCTACGCGATCGAAATGGCGATTAAACCTTAATATTGAATTTGTTGAACATTGACCGTAGATCCTCGAGCGGCAGTCCCATCACGTTGGAATAACTGCCCTCGATTTTTTTTACTAACGGAAACGTTTCGTCTTGGATGCCGTAACCGCCGGCTTTGTCAAACGGCGAACCGCTGGCGATGTAGTCGGCGATCATCTCATCGCTCAACTCGTTGAAATGAACGCGGGTGACCACGGTGCGGTTGATTTCGAAGTCAGGACCGAGCAGCGTGTATCCGGTGATCACCTTATGGATTTTGCCTGACAATAGTTTCAGCATATGCCAGGCCGATTCGGCATCGACGGGTTTACCGAGTTTATGGCCTTTATGGTAGACGATGGTGTCGCAAGCCAAAATGACGGCGTCGGGATGCCGGTTGAATATCGTGTAAGCCTTATGTTTGCTTATTTCCTGGGGCAAGGCGGCGTCAAGAGCCCGGACGGCTTTTTCATCGATTTTCGGTTCGATGACCGAAAATTCGCCCACGAGTTCTTTTAATAGCGTCTTGCGGCGCGGCGAGGAACTAGCGAGGATGAACTTCATTCAAAGTCCGGTTCATGATGACGGGGATGATCATCGGGCTACGCTGCGTCTTGATAAACAGGTATTTGCCGACGACCGATTTGACCCGGGTCTTGATGTCGTTGAAATTGACGCGGTTGGCCATCAATTGCTTCAGCGATTCGTGGACTTGGTTTTCGGTCGAGGCGATCAGTTTGCCCGAGGCTTGGTAGACGAATCCGGCCGTGGTGATCTTCGGGGGCATCAGCAGTTGGTTCGTCTGGCTGTCGATCGATATGAAAACGGAAACCATGCCGTCTTCGGCCAATATTTTACGGTCGCGGATGACCGACGTCGACAGTCCGTTGATGTCGCGTCCGTCGATGTAAAGCGAATCGGCCGGCACCCGTTCGCCGCGGCTGGCGACGCCTTTACGAAGGACGACGGTGTCGCCGTTACCGCATATAAAGGTATGGCTCGGATCCATGCCGAGCGAATGCGCCAATTCGGCATGAAGTTTAAGCATGCGGTATTCGCCGTGCATCGGCATGAAGTAGCGCGGTTTGAACAGTTTCAGCATGATGCGCAACTCTTGGCGGGCCGGGTGGCCCGACGAGTGGACGTTATACAAAATGGAATTGGTCATCACGGTGGCCCCGGCGCGCGTCAGTTGGTTGACGACTTTGCTGATGCTGAGTCCGTTTCCGGGAATCGGGCTTGAGGAGAAGACGACGGTGTCGCCGGGAATGATGCGGAGTTGGCGGTGCTCGCCGTTAGCGATGCGCGACAGGGCGGCCATCGGCTCGCCTTGGGAACCGGTGCACAAAACGACGGTCTCTTCGGCTCGTAACGTTCTGATGTCTTCGATCGAGACGAGGCTGCTGTCGGGGATCTTGATGATGCCCATTTTGCGCGAGAGTAAGACGGCGTTTTCCATCGAGCGGCCGATGATGACCAGTTTCTTCTTATAGCTGACGGCCACTTCGACGATTTGCTGGATACGCGAGATGTTGCTGGAAAAGGTCGAGATGATCAGGCGGCCGGGGGCGTTTTTGAAGATGTCGTTGATGGCGCCGATGATGTTGCGTTCGCTCGGGGTATAGCCTTCAATTTCGGCGTTGGTGGAATCGGATAGCAATAGATCGATGCCTTCGGTACCTAATCGGGCGATTTTGCCTAGATTGATATCGGCCCCGATTGGGGTTAGGTCGATCTTGAAATCGCCGGTGGTGACGATGCGCCCTTCGGGCGTGTCGACGCAGATGCCAAAGGCGTCGGGGATCGAGTGCGTCATTTGGAAGAACTGGATGCGGAAATCGTCGATTTTGATCTCCGACTCTTCGGTGTATTCGACGATTTTGACGTTTTCCTTGATGCGGTTGTCTTCCAGTTTATGGCGGATGAAGGCGGCCGCCAGGCGCGGAGCGTAGATGACCGGGACAAATACGTGCTGGACGAGGAAAGGAATGCCGCCGATATGGTCTTCGTGGCCGTGGGTAATGATTAAGGCCTTGAACTTGCTGCGGTTGTTCTTGATGTGGGTATAGTCGGGGATGACATAGTCAACACCGGGCAAATCTTCTTCGGGAAAGCGCACGCCGGCATCAATCATGATGAGCGTCTTGTCGTTTTCGATGCAATAGGTGTTCTTTCCGACCTCGCCCAGGCCCCCTAATGCGTAAATAGACACCGGCGATGTTAATAAGGAATTCGGCATGAAAAATGGCTCCTATGTAAATAAATTATTGTTATACGTGACTTTGGTTTATATTATATCGTTTTACTTTCATAAGTAAAACAAAAACACTTATTATTCGGCTGCTTCGGCGTTTTCCAACAGCCTGAAGGGCGCGTTCTTGTCGATGCGATCGTAGAAGAGGATGCCGTCGAGGTGGTCGATCTCGTGCTGGACGACGATGGCGTCGAATCCTCTGAAAGTCAGCGCGACTTCTTCGTTGGCGACGATGTCGAATGCTTTGACGGTTATTTTGTTGTGGCGATACACGTAACCTTCATGAATTTCATCGACTGATAGGCAGCCTTCCCCCGAAGCAATATATGTAAGTTTCATTGAACTGGAGACGATGCGCGGATTGACAAGCCCGTGCGAAATCGTTTTTTCGTCTTTGACGAAATGAATCGCTATCATGCGAATGTTATGTCCGACTTGGGGTGCCGCCAATCCGACGCCTTCACGAATCTGGTGCTTTTCGGCGTAAACTTCGTCTTGGCTCTTTTTTAGATAATCGATCATCGCCGAAAGAAGCTTGCGGTGTTTATCCGAAAGCGGCATCGGAACCGGAATGCTTTTCTCCCGTAATTTAGGGTCGCTGTCTTTGACGATGGTCAGTTTCATTGCGAAATCATCTTACATTAAATACGGGGTTTTTTAAATGCTTTTGCTTTATTCGGGGCTGGTTTGTTGCTATTGTATGGGTATGGAAATCAATGATGTGCTGAAGCTGGCCTACGAACTCAAAGACGCTTTGCGGCACGACGAACGCGTCTTGTCTTTAACGCGAATCGAACGCGAGATGAACGCGGACATGACTGTCATCGCTTTGGCAAATCATATGCAAGAACGCGGCGCGTTTTTCGCGAGTCTTCGCGAAGAAGACGAAGAGTATCAGCCGGCTCAAAAGAGGCTGCATTTAGCGAAACTGGCCCTCGACGAAAACGAGCTGGTCAAACGATATCATGCCGCCTATAAAGAAGTCAGGCTGATGTACGCTTCGATCCAAGAAAAAATCTTCACGCCGTTCAACATCCATTTTTGCGGGGACATTAGTTGATGCGCATCATCGGAGGGTCGTTAAGGCACCGCTATATCAAACTGCCGACGACACGGGAGACGCGGGCGACAAAAGACGCTGTGCGCGAGGCCGTTTTTTCGGCTTTGGGCAGCCATGTCAACGATTGTCTCGTCCTCGATTTGTTCGCCGGATCGGGCGCCTATGGTCTTGAGGCAGTATCCCGCGGGGCGAAGCGGGCGATATTGGCCGACCATAACGACATCTGCATCGACACGATCCGGGAAAACATCGCCAAACTGGGTATCACCAATGCCGAAGCATGGCTGGGCGATTATCTGGAAACGCTTAAAAAGCTGACTTTGACCGGCACCAAGATCGATCTGCTCTTCTTAGACCCGCCTTATTTTGATAAGATATGCGAGGAAGTTATCGCCAGGATGGTTGCTGACGATCTTCTTACCGAAACGGCTATCATCGTGTGCGAAACGCATAAGGACATCATCGTCGAAGAAGAAGCCTTCGCCAAAGTCAAACGCTACAAATACGGGATCACCCACGTGACCATCATCTGGAGGCAAGCATGAAAATCGCCATTTATCCCGGAAGTTTCGACCCGATCACCAATGGTCATCTGGACATCCTTGAACGGTCGTTGCGGATTTTCGACAAGGTCATCGTCGTTCTTGCCGTCAATCCCCACAAAGTGACGACGTTTTCGGTCGCCGAACGGCTTGACATGATCAAAGGCGCCGTCGCCAAACTCGGCAGTCGCGTCGAAGTCGACATCACCGACGGCCTGTCGGTTACCTACGCCAAAAAAAGCGGAGCTTGCGCCTTGGTGCGCGGTTTGCGGGCCGTGCCCGATTTCGAATACGAGTTTCAGATCGCCGCCGGTAACGAATTCATCGATTCCACGATCGAAATGGTTTTCTTCATGAGTCGGCAGCGGGCAACCTTCATTTCCTCTTCCACGATAAAACAGCTGGCGGAGCAGGGAATCGACATCCATTCGCTCGTGCCGGCCAACGTCAACGAATACTTAGTCAGCCATTACCGGAAACGTTAACGGTTTTTGATTATTATCGAAAGATGCCGCCCCGTCTTTTTGTCGCGGGCGAAGGAAAAATACTCATTGGGATTGGAATAGGTGTCGATGCCGGAGGCTTCGATGTTGGTCGAGGGAACCCCGAGCGCCCGCAGTTGGCCGTAATTTAGCAGCGGGACATCGAGATAATAGATGCCGTCGCTTCGCTTGATGCCGTAGTTGAAGTCCGGATTGGCCTTGAGAATGTTTTCTTTCTCCGCTTCAGTAATCGGATGGAACGCAAACGTCAGCGCCGGACCGATATAGGCGTGGATGTGTCTGGGATCGCTTCCTTCCGCTTCGATCAGATGGCGGACGGTTTTCTCGGTTATCCGGTTTAATGTACCCTGGGTTCCGGCATGGATGACGGCGACCCATTTTCTTACTTCGTCATACAAGAATACCGGAGCGCAGTCGGCATGGAAGACGGCCAAGGCCAGACCGGCGTCGTAAGTGTACAAAGCGTCGCAGGCGATGCCCGACTCAAACGAATCGTACCCGGCGCCGCCACTAGATAGCGTTACCAGTCTCACGATGTCGGAGTGGCTTTGGTATGCAAAAACGATTTGTTCTTTTGTTAGGCCAAGTTCTTTAAGCACCGTTTCGCGGTTATGCTTGACGGCCATGGGATCATCTCCGACATGAAAGGCTAAATTGACGCTATCAAAAGGAGCTTTAGAATGCCCGAAGTGACGTTTGGTGGTGACGGCGGTTATCTCTTTGAATTTATGCCAACGATTGAAGTCCATAATGTATCCTCGCGTAAATTATAGCATTGATACTAAGGCAAAATAAAAACCGCTCGCGGGGAGCGGTAATTATCTTATTGGGTGAATTCTTCGGTGTGTTGCCAAGCATGACTCATCAACTCGGCTTTTTCGTAGGAAGTCGATCCGGAGACTCCGAACATCACTTCGCTGATGCCGGGATCCGATGGCGTGTTGGCGGTGATGTCGTACAAGAACAGGGTCGGAGTGACGATGTTGGAACCGTCTTCGAGTCCGTTGATGCGCGCGTCGTCGAGGAAGCCTTTGACATAATACCAGGAGTTCTCGGCCGCGTCGGCCGCCCGTTCAAGGAAGAGTGTATTCCGGTCGACGAACCGTTGCCAGGCCGTCGTCGTCAGTTCGCTGTCGACGTCCTGATCGATGAAGATGGTGTAGAACTTAAACTCTCCGTAGACTTCCTTATCGAAGAACCGGCTCGTTTTGGAACGCAGCAGTTCGACCGCGGGTTGCAAGTCGGCACAGCCGCCGCATTCAGATTGGACGAGGATGATGAAGTACTTCTCACCGTAGGTGTCCTCGTTTTCCATGACGGCGTCGATGAGTTTCTGGGCGTCTGATGTTTCTTCGCCCTCGAGCGATTTACGGTATTTTTTGTAATAGGTCTCGGCGCTGCTGGCGTTTTCGGCAATCGTTTGAATCCAACCGGTGATCGCCGGGATCGAGAAGATGACGCCAAAGATAAGTCCGACGATGAGCAGCGGTTGCACCCACGCCGTTTCCTTGATCCATCCCCAGATTCGGGCGAAGAAGGCCCCGATAACCGTCAATACTTTTTTCATTTAGCATCCCCCTATATTTACATATAGCACGTTAATATTATCAAACGAGCCCATGTAATTCAATAAAAAAGTTAATTTGTTAACTGTGGCAAAATACCTTGAATAGTATATAATCATTTCGTCGTATTTGCACGACAATCACCAATTATGTTTCGGTTTCAAAAGTGGCAGCAACGTTATCAGGACTTCCTGTTCGAGCATGGACGTATCCGCCTCCTGCTCGACTATTCTTTCACCACCTTGGCGGCGATGCTGTCGGCCTTCATATTCGCCTATGCCTTCCGCGGCTTAATCGTCACCACCGACGCCTCGGTCGATCCGTTGATCACCGGGGGCGCCTCGGGCTTTGCCCAGATCCTGACCCTATTGATCCAATTAGTAAATATTTTTCCCAACATACCGGCCAAAACCTTCCAGGCCGTTTTGTATTTGGCGCTGAACGTGCCGCTGTTCGTGTTGGCCTTCAAGGGCATCGGCAAGCGGTTCGCCGTCTTCACGGCCATCAACGTCGTGTGCACATCGATATTCATCCAAGTCATTCCCAACAATTGGCTCGAAATCATCGACATCTCCCATGACATGATCGGGCGGGCCCTTTTCGCCGGTTTCCTGTCCGGCGTCGGCAGTTCGCTATGCTTCAGCCTCGATTTCAGCGCCGGCGGGCTCGACATCATCACCTATTACCTCGCCAACCATAAGTCGACCTCGGTCGGCAAATACCAAATCGGCTTCAACGCGATTATTCTTTCGGTGTACACCACGCTGACGATCATCAAAAACGGCAGCGGCGTCGGCGCTTTGAACAGCTTCTTATACACTTTGGTGTATTTCTTCACGGCCGGTCGCGTGGTCGATGCCCTCAACATGCGTAACAAGAAGGCGCAGGTGCAGATCATCACGAATCTTCCGGAGCTTCCGAAAATCATCTTGGCGCATTTCCCCCACAGTTGCACGGTCGTCAACGCCACGGGCGGATTTTCGGGCGATCCGAAAATGATCGTCTACATCGTCGTGTCCAGCTTCGAAGTAAAACGGCTTGCCAAACTGGTGCAAACCGTCGATCCCAAATCGTTCATCGATGTCAGTTACGGCCATCAGGTTTACGGCCGCTTCTTCATAAAACCGGTTAAATAATCACCACGTCTCGCGATGCCACTTGCCTTTTTCGAAGCGGTCGCGGTCTTTTCGCGTCTGATCGGGAACCCCAATCGAAATCAGGGCGACCGGAAGGACGTGCGATGGAAGTTTCAGCGTGTCGACGATGAAATTTTGCCATCCGGTCAACTTAAAGACGCCGATCCAAACGGCCCCTAAACCAAGGCCGTGGGCCGCCAGTAGGATGTTTTCGGTGGCTGCCGAGCAGTCCTCGATGAGAAAGTCATGGATCGGTTGGATCAGTTTGTCGCCGCATACGGCGATTACGAGTCCGGCTTCGTCGAGCATCTTCGCGAACATGCTTTTGTCTTTGATGGCGTGTTTCGTCGCTTTGTCGGTAATCGTGACAAAGTGGTATGGGCGGCGGTTATAGGCGCTGGGGGCGCACATGCCGGCGTGAACGAGCATTTTGATCGTCTCCTCGCCTAGCGGTTCTTCTTTATAGGCGCGGATGCTGCGCCTGGTGGTGATTGCCGTGATGATGTCCATCGTCTCAAATCGCTTTCTTAAAGTATTTTTCGTAGAAGTGGCTGATGACCGTCTGCCGTCGGATGATGCCGATGAAAATCTGTTGGTCGTCGAGCACGGGAATGAAATTTTGCTGGACCGCGAGGGCAAAGATGTCGTCGATGGGAGCCAGGATGGAAACGGCCGAGTAGTTCTTATGATGCTCGATGCGCCTGATCGGGATGTTTTCGGCCTGGCCGATGTCGAAGCGCTTCTGGTTTTTGATGAACCACAGCAAGTCGCCCTCGGTAATCGTCCCGACGTAGTTTCCCTGATGGTTGATGATCGGAATCGCCTGATAATGATGGGCTTCCATTTTCTCGAGCGCCTGGCGTAGCGAAAAATCGTCGTAGAGATACTCCACGTCGTTTTTGGGCGTCATCAGCGATAAGATGTTCATCTATTAAAATTATACCACAAACTTTATTTGAGCAAAGACCGGCCTCTGGTAAGGAAGCCGCCGGTCATGTTGGTGATGTCGTTACGGATGATGAGGGCGGTGTCGTCGATCTTCAATATTTCGCTGACGACTTCCGCGGCGTTGCGGCGCCGGGCGAATACTTTGATGACCAGCCTGGCCTCTGAACGCCCTTGGCCGATTATCGTCGTTACCCCATAGCCGATTTCGCGGAGGCGTTCGGTGATGGCGGTGCCGGTGGTGGCGCTGGCGATCGTTTCCACGAGGACCATGCCAAAAGCCAGTTTCGTCTCGATGATCGAGCCGATATAGACGCCCGAAGCGAATCCGAAACCGTAGACGATGCCCTTGATGGGGGCGCTTTCGAGGTTATTAATGACGGTACTGGCGATGAATACCCACATGAATATTTCAATCAAGGCCAAGAAGAAGCTCTCGTTTCGGTAACCTTTGTTGACCAAAATCATTCTGACAGTGCCCAAAGACACTTCAATTATTTTTGTAATGAAGATGATTAGCAGCATCCACCACGGGGTGGCCGTAAAAAATTCGACAATCGCGTTCCACATAATCGCTACCTCAGATGACAACGCATATCATATCATTACTTCCAGTAATATCATATCGTGATGAAGCAAAAAAAGTTTAAAGTTCAGGTTGGTTCGCCTGCAGCAATTCGAGGAAGACGGAAGCGATGTTCGGATCGAACTGGGTCCCGCTGTTGCGGACGATTTCCTGATAGGCTTGCTGCTTAGTTAAAGCGGTCCGGTACGGCCGGGCGCGAGGATGACGGTGTCCTTGCCGACTAATCGTTTCACGACTTCCGGGCGGACGTGATCGGCATGGCCATGGGTGATCAAAATGATGCTCGCCGGATGTTTGAATGCCGCTTCGGGAATGGTCGCATAATCGCCGCCGGCGCCGTAACCGGGATCGATATGGATGATTTCCTCACCATACCGCAGCATGAACCACGACTAATGCGACAGCCTTTTAATCGTTAGGGTGGAAATCATGAATTAGTTCCTCGTTACCATTTTAATGAGCTTTGGACAAAATAAAAAGGCATCGCCGATGCCTAATTTCTTGAGTGGCGGAGAAAGAGGGATTCGAACCCTCGCAGGCCTTGCAACCTCTATCAGTTTTCGAAACTGACCCCTTCAACCGCTTGGGTATTTCTCCGTCGCATATTATATCATGAGCATCGCGATTTCAAAGACACATTATTCAATTTCGTTTGTTTGTGCTTTAGTGAGGCAAATATTGTAATATTTAGTTATGCCAAAAAACCCCTTGTTTATCACGATATTTCCGGATTTGCCCCTTTCGCCGTTGCTACAGACGATATTCGCGGCGGCCGTCTTGATCGTCGCCGCTTTCACCGTCTATCAAATCGTTTGGCACCGCAACCGGAACCGGCGCCAGCAGGAAACGCTGTCGAAGATCTACACTTACCGCGTCTATACGATCTACATGGACACGAACCAAGTCGTTTACTTCGACAAAACAAATCCACGCAAAGTGAGATCTTGCGACATGGACACCTTTTTGAAGCAATACGCGGCAGAGGATTACTACCGGGTCAGCAACTGGCTCAAGCAATTGATCAATCCGAAAAAAGAAGCCACATGGCACTTGGAAGCCCAGGCCGTTTTGCAGCAATCGAAGAAAACCTCGTTATCCGTTTTGGAAGTCCATAAAGTAAACCAAGAAACCAAAATCATTCACCTGAACAGTTATTTGCTACGTTATCTAACGCCGCGCAAAGGCGGCCGCAGCCAAGTGTCCAACGTCATCACCTTGCAAGATGCCAACCATCGTCTCGAGAAGGCGAGCACCAACCGCGGCGCAACCTATCTGATCCGTTTTTTCTATAAGAAATACCAAGGAAACACCGGTATGTACATCTCCAGCGTGTTCCTCAAAAAACTGAAAGACAAAATAACGGCATTTCTCAGCATCGGGCTTTATCTAGTCGAACAGGAAGCGTCGGAAATCGTTTTACTGGAAACCAAAAACCTGACGACGAACGAGCATATGCAAATTGCCCATTCGCTGGCGCACACCATCGTCAAATACCTGGAAGTCAGCGGCCTTAAAGACGACATCTCATATACGATCGGCGTCGTCGAAAACAAATATTTCCCCCACAATTTCGAAGAGTTGCTGCACCATGCCCGCCTGATGGCCGATCTTGCCGAACGGCGCGACACCATCGTCGCCATTTACGACCGAAACCAAAGCTTTACCGAGATGTCGTCCAAGGCCGTGGAACTGGAAATAACCGACATCATCAAAGCGCGTAAGTACGAGATACGCTTCCGGCCGATCGTCGACGTGTCCGACTATCAGATCGAGGGCTATTTCAGCACGATAAAAATAATGTCGACGCTGACCGAAAGCCGCTTCGAATTAGCCCGTATGTTCCAGGATTCGGAGGAAAGCCACGAGCTTTTGTCGAACATCACCCGGCAAGTGCTGATGACCTTCGTCGATAAGCGGGCGGCCGACACCCAAATGCTGTTTTTCCCCGTCAGCGTTTACGAGCGCATGTTCATCGCCAAGAGCCTCGGGATGATGAAGAAGATGAAGGATGCCCACATCGTACTGGTCTTCGACGAAGTGGAAATAAACGAGTGGGAAGCGAACCTGGCCGTCATCTCGCAAATGCTTGTCGGTTTCAAGGAGAAGGGTTTTACCGTCGCCATTGCTTTTTCGGACATGCATTTGTTATTGGATAATGACATTTATAAACTATTTGATTATTATATTCTCGACCATCGCATGACGGGCGACATACTAACCAACGACCGCCAGCGCATCAACGTCCACGCCTTGATCGAAATTCTCGGTAAATTCAACCGGCCGATCATCGCCACGGACATGAACGATCTCGAAAGCGTCGAGTTGATGGTCAACTTCGAAGTCAGCATGCTCAGCGCCGATTGCCTCAGCCCGTATGCCCAAGAAGTCGCCCCGATGGAAACGAAAACGCTCAACCGCATCCGCCAATTCGAACGAGGAAAGAAGAACTAATTATGGAACGACAACAAGTCAAAAACGAATCGATCACCAGCCGCGACGTCGACTTTGCCCAATGGTACACGGACGTGTGCAAGAAGGCCGAGTTGATGGATTATTCATCGGTCAAGGGCTTCATCATCTACCGCCCGTACGGCTATGCCATCTGGGAACAAATCCAATCGTATCTCGATAAGAAATTCAAGCAGACGGGACACCAAAACGTCTACATGCCGATGGTCATTCCCGAAAGCTTGTTCAACAAGGAAAAAGAACACGTCGAAGGATTTGCTCCCGAGACGCTCATCGCCACCCAAGGCGGCAAGGAAAAACTTGACGAGCGGCTGATCATCCGTCCGACGAGCGAAGTCCTGTTCTGCGAACATTACGCCAAAATCGTGTCGAGCTACCGCGACCTGCCGAAGAAATACAACCAATGGTGTTCGGTCGTCCGCTGGGAAAAAACGACCCGCCCGTTCTTGCGCGGCGCCGAGTTTTTATGGCAGGAGGGCCATACCGTCCACGCCACCGAAAGCGAAGCGCGCCAGGAAACGCTGACGATTCTCGATATATATGCCACCCTCGGCAAAGAATTGATGGCCGTCCCGTTCCTCCAAGGCCGGAAGACCGACAAAGAGAAATTCGCCGGTGCGATGGAAACCTACGGCATCGAAGCCTTGATGTATGACGGAAAATCGCTCCAAAGCGGCACCTCACATTATTTCGGGACCGGATTTGCCGAGGCTTTCGGCATTTCATTCCAGGACCGCGACAATACCTTAAAACCGGTCCACCAGACGAGCTGGGGCGTTTCCACGCGCCTGATCGGCAGCCTGATCATGGTCCACGGCGACGACAACGGACTCGTGCTGCCGCCGCTCGTGGCGCCGATTCAAATCGTCATCGTGCCGATTCAGATGAACAAAGAAGGCGTGTTGGAACATGCCCGAGCCCTGGCCGACGAACTGAGCGCGGCCGGCTACCGCGTCCATCTCGACGCCAGCGACCAGACCCCGGGCTGGAAATTTGCCGAATACGAGATGAAGGGCGTTCCGCTCCGGCTCGAAGTCGGTCCGCGCGACATCCAAAACGGCATCGTCGTCGCCTCGACCCGTCACGACCACAAAAAGGCCAACTGGAACCGGTCCGAGGTCGTTTCTTCGATTCCCGCCTTGTTCAAGGAAATACATCACGAGATGTATCAAAAGGCCGTCAATCACCTGCAAAGCCACATATTCCCCGTCGCCAACATCGACGAATTGACAAAGGCCGTCCAATCGGGATACGCCAAAACGATGTGGTGCGGCCAGCAGGCATGCGAGGACAAAGTCAAGGAATTGACTTCGGCCACCGCCCGCGTTTTGCCATTCGATCAGAAGCCGCATGCCGAAACGTGCGCCATCTGCGGCAAAAAGGCGACCAAGGTCATCTATTTCGCCAAAGCCTACTGACGACATCGGCTTCGCTTTTGATTGAAACGAACCTATGTCGATGGTAATATTTACTAGCACCACGGAGCAATACCCAAGTTGGTGAAGGGGCGTCCCTGCTAAGGACGTAGGTCGGGTAACCGGCGCGAGAGTTCGAGTCTCTCTTGCTCCGCCATGGTCAATATAACGCATCGAGTGATGCGTTTTTTTGTTGCAAAGCAATAAAAACAATCGTTCATTTGAGTCGGTTGTGTTAGATTAATTTATAAGGAATTGAAAAATGGTTAATACAAACATCATTATCAAAACTGTTACCTCAAAACGCGACCGGGCTCGTTTTATCGACTTTCCGGCTAACTTGTATCGGAACTGCCCCCAGTTTACGCCCTACCTATTCGAAGACGAGATGGACAATCTCGACCCCGAGAAGAATCCAGCCGTACGTTATTGCGACTTCCGGCTGTTCATGGCCTACAAGGGCAAGAAAATCGTCGGCCGCATCTGTGCGATCATCAATCGCTACGCCAATCAAAAATACAATCAAAAACGGATACGTTTCAACCGCATCGACATGATCGACGACATCGAAGTGACCAAAGCGCTCCTGGACGCCGTGTGCAATTACGGCCGCTCGTTCGGACTGGAAGAAATCGTCGGCCCGCTCGGCTTTTCCGATCAGGACAAAGAGGGGCTGCTCACCTACGGTTTCGACCAGGACAACTGTTTCATGACGCTATATACCCACGAATACTACGTGACCCATTTGACGCAACTTGGATTCAAACCGGATGCCGTGTGGAATGAATATAGAATATTCATCCCGAAGGAAACCGATCCCCGCTTCATTAAAATTGCCGAATACACGGCCAAAAAGCACAATGTCCGCATCGTGCGCCCGATAAGCAAGAAACCGGTCCATCTCAAACCATACATTCACCAAATCCTTCATTTGATGAACCGCGCCTACGACCATCTGTACGGTTACGTGCCCGTCGCCGAAGATTTGATGGACCATCTGGCGGCGCAATACATTCCGATGATCAACCTCGATTACCTGCAGATCGTCGTTAACCCAGAAAACAAGGTCGTCGGCTTCGCTTTGATGATTCCTTCGCCCGCCAAGGCGCTAAAAAAGAGCAAAGGCCACCTGTTCCCGTTTGGTTTCATCGGATTCCTCCGCGCTTTAAAACGCGGCAAAACGCTCGATATGTTACTCGTGGCCGTCGAACCGGAACTGAAAAACTCCGGCATCCTGGCGATGATGTTTGCCGAAGCCGTCCGCTACGCCATCAAAAACGGTGCCCAATACGCCGAAACCGGCCCCGAACTTTCCGACAATTCCAATATCAACCTGCTGTGGAAATCGTTCGAGCACATCAAACACAAGGAAAGAGCTTGTTTCCTACGCCCGATTGAATGGACACCGGCCGCGGACGATGAAGCCAAAAAATAACAAAACCAAAAAGGTCCTGCCTCGTCATTGGATCTTGCTGATCCTCGCCAAAATTATTTTCGTGATTCCTATTTTCGTTTATTTTTGCTTTAAACCTCGTTATTTCCGTTTGCGTAAGCAGGGTCCGCTACTCGTATTGGGTAACCATACGACCGAATTCGACGTGCTGTTAACGGACACTTTATTCAATTTTCCGCTGTACTTCGTCGCCAGCGAGCAGTTATTGAATAAGGGATTCATCAGTTGGCTTCTCGACTATGTGTTCGCCCCGATTCCCAAATCCAAATCGATGAGCGACATCACGATCGTGCCACGCATCATGCGCGTGCTTCAGGAAGGCGGCAACGTCTGCATATTCCCCGAAGGGAACATGACGATGACCGGCACGGTTTCCACCATGCCTCCGGCCATTGGCAAACTGATCAAAATGCTTAAGGTTCCGGTTGTCTTCATCGAATCCTATGGCTTGTATTTCTCAAGTCCCCGCTGGTCGCGCTACCGCAAGTTCGGCAAGACGGGAATGAAGATCCGCCGCTTCATGAAACCGGAAGAATATGCTTCCCTTTCGGGAGAAGAGATTACCGCGCTTGTCAAAAACGAACTGAACATCAACGCGTTCGAGCAAACGCCGATTCGCAAATACCGCGGTTTCCGTAAAGCCGAAGGATTGGAACGACTCATCTTCACATGCCCTTCGTGCGGCAAACCATTCACCATGAAGACGAAGCATTCCTCGCTCTACTGCTCCGAATGTGGTTACAAAGCCAGTTATGACGTCTATGGTTACGTGACCGATGCCGCCGGACGCCACACGACGGTGGAACTTGACCAGCAAAACAAGAAGCGCTATATTAAACACGTTTCCGAAAACCTCGAAACGATTCGCCTCAGCGATTTGTGCGCCGTCCATTATTTCACGGCCGGAGCAAAGCTGCGTTCAAAGAAATTCCATCATACGCTCATCGTCGACGCCGATGGCTTGACCATCGACAAAAACGGGGAAAAGTCACTCTATCGGTATAATGAAATTCTTTCCTTTACGATGCAAACCAGAAGAAAGTTCATTGTTTACGTGCCCGGAAATCTCTCGATCGTCGCCAAAATGCCCAAGACGGCTTCGAGTTATCAATATCTGATTACGATGCAATTGTTACAAAACCACGCCCAGTTCAAAAAAGGAGTAACCGCGTATGACTATCTTTCGAATCCTGACGACGCAAGCGCCCTCGGACTTTAGCGCTTATTGGAGCATCATCGTCCAAATCGCCCTACTATGCGTTTTGCTACTATTCGCCAATATGCTGCGCCGCAAGGTGCTGTTCATCCAGAAAGCGCTGATTCCGACGACGATCATCGCCGGCTTTCTTGGATTAGGTCTTAAATATTTGTTGAACAACGCCATGGGCATCACGATTTCCGGCTTGCCCTTAATCACCAGCCAGTTCATGTCGATCGTCACCTATCACATGATCGCCATCGGGTTCATCGCCCTTGGCCTCAAAGGTTCCGAAAAAGTGGCCAAAGCCATGCGAATCAAAGCCGTCAACCCGGTTAAAAGCGGGCTATTGATCGTGACCAGCTATTTGCTTCAAGGCATCATTGGCTTGGCTGTCACCATTGTCGGCGCGCTCGTGTTTGCGGAAATCGCCCCCTACTCTGGCGTTTTGCTTCCGATGGGATTCGGTCAAGGTCCGGGCCAAGCCAACAACATCGGCTGGCTGTATGAGAACGCCGGATTCGTCGGCGGCCGTTCGTTCGGTCTCATGATTTCGACGCTCGGCTTTATCGCCGCGGCCGTCGGCGGCGTCATCTATCTTAACGTTCTGGTACGCCAAGGGAAGATCAAACCGATCGTCCGCACCGACGCCAATAAACCGGCCATCACTTCGATGGTCGAAGGCAGCGATGAGATTCCCGTGGTCGAATCGGTCGACAAGATGAGCGTGCAAATGGCCATCGTCGGCTTCGTGTACTTATTGACTTGGTTGGCAATGTTCGGCTTGACTTCGCTATTGACGGCGATTTCGCCCAGCGCCACCGGTTTCGTCCAAAAAAGCATCATTCCGCTAATTTGGGGCTTTAACTTCATTTTTGCCACGTTCATGACGATACTCGTCAAGAAAATCGTCAAATTGATCAAACGTTGGAAATTGATGAAACGGACCTACACCAACGATTTCATGCTTAACCGCATCGCCGGCGTCGCCTTCGATTTCATGATCATCGCCTCAATCACCGCCATCGACATCGAAATGATTTCCTCTTTGGGGATGATCATCACCTTGGTGGTGCTTGGCGTCGTCGGGACGATTGGAACCTACATCTATGTCCGCCACGTCACCAGACGTGTATATCAGGGTTATCCCGACGAGGCGTTTTTGGCATTTTACGGAACCTTAACCGGTGTGGTCAGCACCGGCATTTCGATTTTGCGCGAAATGGATCCGAACTTCGAGACACCGGCCTCAAACGACTTGGTCGTCGGTTCGACGACGGCGATTGCCTTTGGTTTCCCCATTCTATTAATCACCGGTTTTATCTACAATGAAGGCTGGTATTGGTTATATGGATCATTGGCGGCACTGGTAATCTTCTTTGCCGTCTTCTATTTCTTCCTCATTAAACGGCCCCGGGCCAAACGAGAACCAGCCCCAAACAAGTAGAGCGAGGATGCCGATATGAAAGTGGTCATTATTGGCGGCGTCGCCGGAGGAGCCTCCGCGGCGGCCAGATTACGACGGCTTGACGAAGCGGTCACCATCGTCATGTATGAGAAGAGCCCGTTCATTTCGTATGCGAATTGCGGCTTGCCTTATTACATCGGCGGCGTGATTTCCGACCGCCAGCAATTGATCGTGCAAGCGCCCGACCATTTTCGAAAACGGTTCAACGTTGATGTCAGAACCGACCAGGAAGTGATCGAAATCGACCGTTTCCGCAAGACGGTGACCGTCAAAAGGCTGAGCGACGGCTCGACTTATGTCGATGGCTATGACAAACTCGTGCTCGCCCCAGGCGCCAAGCCGATGATCCCCCCGCTCCCGGGCGTCGATAGCCAGCTTATTTTTACCTTAAGGAACATTCCCGATACCTATCGGATCGCCGAGTTCGTCGAAACTAATAAACCGAAGCGCGCCCTCATCGTCGGGGCCGGTTACATCGGCCTCGAAATGGCTGAAAACCTGATGCATCGCGGTATCGAAGTGACGATTGTCGAAATGGTCAGCCACGTCATCGCATCGCTCGACGAAGACATGGCGCGCGACGTCCATCAATATATCCGCTCTAAGGGAGCGACATTGATTCTCAATCATGGCGTCACCTCATTTAAAACGATAGAAAAAACGATTGAAGCCACGATCGGCGAAACGAAGTTCTCCTTCGACATGGTCGTCATGTCCGTCGGCGTCTTGCCAGACACGAAGCTAGCCCAAGAGGCCGGACTGATCGTCAATGCCAGGAACGCCTTGGTCGTCAATGAATATCTCCAGACCAACGACCCGGACATCTACGCCGTCGGCGACGCCATATTGGTTAAACAATTCACGACGAGACAGGAAGACTACATTCCGTTGGCGGGACCCGCCAACCGCCAAGGCCGCCTTGTGGCCGACAACATCATGGGCGCCAACCGCAAATACCATGGTTCGCAAGGAACCGCGATCTTGAAATTCTTCGACTTGGTCGTCGCCACGACCGGGCTCAACGAAGCCGGGGCGCGTCGCGCCGGCTACGCCATCGACAAAGTGTTCGAATCGGGCCATAGCCATGCCTCGTATTATCCCAATGCGCAGCCGCTCGTGCTGAAACTCATATTCGAACGGGGCACCGGCGTCATTTTGGGAGCCCAAGGGGTCGGGTTCGAGGGAGTCGACAAACGGATCGACGTCTTGGCGACGGCGATGCGCTCTCGCATGAACGCGCGCGAACTATCGGAAATCGATTTGGCTTATGCGCCGCCGTTCGGTTCGAGTAAGGACCCTGTCAACATGTTGGGGTATCTATCCGAAAACGTCCTTGACGGCAACGTCAATCAGTATTACGTCGAGGAAATCGAAAAACTGCCACGCGACGGTTCAATCACGTTTTTGGACGTCCGCGACGAAGACGCCTTTGCCAAAGGAAGCTTTGCGTTAAGCGTCAACATTCCTTTCCCAGAGCTAAGGCAACGCATCGGCGAACTCGACAGCGCCAAACGGATATACATCGTGTGCGACGGCGGCATGCAAAGTTACATGGCAGCCCGCGTTTTAAGCCAAGCCGGTTATGACGCCTATAGTCTCGCCGGCGGTTTCCGTCTGTTCTCGAATTGGTCGAAAGACCGCCAAGACGATGAGCAGATGGCGACGTTATGCCAAAAAAACTGACTGTAAACGGTTACCAATCGCTTTAGTCGATTGACAGCCGCGTTTTGTTATCGTTACAATTTTCAAGGTTGCCTTCGGGGTGACCGGAGGTCCGATTTGAAAATCACCATCGTCTGCGATGTTCTCGGCGAAGAGAACAATGGGACGACGATCACGGCCAAGCGATTGATTAACCACCTGAAAGAACGCGGCCATCTCGTCAAAGTCATTTCACCAAATCCCGCGGTTGAAGAAAATTACTATGAGGTGCCGACGCTTAATTTCGGCATCTTCAATAAATACATCGCCAAAAACGGCGTCAAGATCGCCAAAGCCGACAAAATAATATTGGCACAGGCGCTTGAAGGCGCCGAAATCGTCCATATCATGCTGCCCTTCTCGCTTGGAAAGGCGGCCATCAAGATGTGCTTGGCCAGAGGAATACCGGTGACCGCCGGCATGCACACGCAGGCCGAAAACGTCACCTCGCACTTCTATTTGAAAAAATTCAAATTGGCGAATGATATCGTCTATGCGGTCATGAACCGCGTCTTGTACCGTTATGTCGACGCGATTCATTGCCCAAGCAACTTCATCAGCCACGTCGCGCGCAACCATGGCTACAAGGCGCCACGCTACGTCATCAGTAACGGCGTCATTCCGCTGTTCAAACCAAACCGGCAACCGAAACCGGACCGCTTCGAAGGAAAATACCTGATTCTTTTCATCGGACGGCTTTCGCGCGAAAAACGTCATGACATCTTGATCAAGGCCGTCAAACTGTCAAAATACGAAAAGCAAATCCAGCTGATGTTTGCCGGGGCTGGCCCGTTATTGGATCAAGTCACGCATCAAGGCCGAAGCCTCACTAATGCTCCAATCATAAACTTCTACCCCAAAGAAGAACTGGTCCGTGTCATCAATTATTGCGATTTGTACGTCCATCCTAGCGATGCCGAGATCGAAGCCATATCGTGCATCGAGGCGATGTCGTGCGGTCTCGTACCGGTCATCTCGGATTCGCCTCAATCGGCCACCAATGCCTTTGCGCTCAGCAAACATAACGTGTTCGACCATCGGCATCCTGCCGATTTGGCCACCAAGATCGACTACTGGATCGAGCATCCCGAACTCAAGGAAATAGCCGCCGGCCATTATGTCGCCTACGCCAAACGCTTCGCCATCGCCGGCTCGATCGACAAAATGGAAGCCATGTTCGCCGACGCCATAATCGCGAAGACGACGCAATGAAAAAAATCACTTACGGCCAAATCGTCTATTATGAGGATCCGCTTCGCGACGATTTCGCCAACACCAACATCAAAGCCGAGAAAATTCTCTCGGATTATCCATATTTTATCAAGAAGCCATTGGCGCGCCTTGGAAGCTTCTTGCTTCTATACCTGATTGCCATTCCTTTTTTGACCATCGCCAACTGGTTGAAGTTCGGCATCCGCGTCCATGGCCGCAAATATCTACGAGGCATCAAGACCGGCTATGTCATCTATGGCAACCACACCGCCCACCACGACGCTTTCATTCCCCAAGCCTTGCTAATCAGAACGCGCAAGGTGTACATCATCGCCCATCCCGACGCCGTTTCGATTCCCTTCGTCAAGCATTTGACCAAAGCCCTGGGCGCCTGGCCGCTTCCGGACACCATCAAGGAATCGATGCGCTTCCTCGACGCCATCGAGACCGCCTTAAAGAAAAAACGCGTCATCGCCGTCTATCCCGAAGCCCATATCTGGCCTTACTACACCGGCATCCGGCCCTTTCCGGCCACGAGTTTCCAATACGCGAGCCGCAATAACGTCCCGGCGGTTCCCATCGTGACAACGTATCGGAAGCCGCGTGGATTGTTCAAGCAATACCGCAAGCCGCTGATGGATGTCCACATCGGCGCGCCGATATATCCCAATCCATCTCTCGACATTAAGCAAAACGCTTCTTTTATGCATCGAAAAACGATGGCGTTCATGATGGAATACGCCAATCGTGCCGATAACGTCGCCCTATATAAATATCTGCCTAAAAAAGAAGCCAATAATAGTTAATGTCCGCCAAATGTTATAAAATGGTTACGTCATAACCATTGGAGGTAAGAAAGATGCCAATTATCACAGATGTCTATGCCCGCGAAGTAATCGACTCGCGCGGCAATCCCACGATCGAAGTCGAAGTGACGACCGATTCCGGCGCCTTCGGCCGCGCCATCGTTCCCAGCGGCGCCAGCACCGGCGAACGCGAAGCGTTGGAACTGCGCGATGAAGACAAACACCGCTTCATGGGCAAAGGAGTCACCAAAGCCGTCGAAAACGTCAACGACGTGATCGGGCCCGAATTGCTCGGAATGTATGTCGACGAACAAGTCGCCATCGACCGCAAACTGCTCGAACTCGACGGCACCCAATTCAAGTCAAAACTGGGCGCCAACGCCATGCTAGGCGTTTCGCTAGCCTGCGCCAGGGCCGCGGCCGACTTCTACGGCATACCGCTGTACCGTTATTTAGGCGGCGTCAACAGCAAAGTGTTGCCGGTCCCGATGATGAACGTCATCAACGGCGGCTCCCATGCCGACAGTTCCGTCGACTTCCAGGAATTCATGATCATGCCCTTGGGCGCGCCCTCGTTCAAAGAGGCGGTCCGCTGGGGTGCCGAAGTATTCCACAACCTGAAGAAAGTCTTGAAGGCTAAAGGCCACATAACCGCCGTCGGCGACGAAGGCGGCTTCGCCCCGAATCTTCCCAGTAACGAAGCGGCGATCGAAGTGATCGTCGAAGCGATCCAAAAAGCCGGCTATGTGCCCGGAAAAGACATTTACATCGCCCTTGACGTCGCCGCCAGCGAATTCTACGACGAAGAAAAAGGCGTCTACGATCTCAAGAAGAGCAAAGAAGGCACCAGGACGAGCGAAGAAATGGTCGCCTGGTACGAACGTTTGATTACCAAATTCCCGATCGTTTCCATCGAAGACGGCCTCAGCGAAAAAGACTGGGACGGCTGGGTCAAACTGACCGCCCACCTTGGCCATAAGATCCAAATCGTCGGCGACGACATCTTCGTCACCAACCCGTCGATCTTCAAGCAAGGAATCGAAAAGAAGATCGCCAACTCGATTCTTGTAAAACTGAATCAGATCGGCACTTTGACCGAAACGCTCGATTGCATGGCCATGGCCAACCGCAACAGCTATACGACGATCATCTCGCACCGTTCGGGCGAAACCGAAGACACGACGATCGCCGATTTGGCCGTCGCCATGAACGCCGGACAGATCAAGACCGGATCGATGAGCCGCACCGACCGCATCGCCAAATACAACCAACTGATTCGCATCGAAGACGAGTTGGGCGAAACGGCCGTGTTCCTCGGCAAGCAGACGTTCAAGAACCTATAACAAATACTAAGAGCCGCCTCGCAGCGGCTCTTTTCATTTCGTCTTTTTGATCAGGCAACTGTTCATCAGGCAGGCAATCGCCTTGTCGACGGCTTTGCCCCGATGGGAATATTTGTGCTTTTCCTCGAGCGTGGCCTGGCCGAAGCTTTTGCCCAATTCGTCGCTTTTGAAGATCGGGTCGTAACCGAACCCGCCTTCGCCGTCGATCGATTCGGTGATGATGCCGTCGGTGGTACCGATGAAGATGCGGTAGTCGCCGTTGGGGTGCATCAGCACGAGCGTGCACGTGAACTGCGCCCTGCGGTTTTTATAAGGAATCATCATCTGAATGATCGATTCCATTTTGTCTTTGTAGCTGGAACCCGGCATGAAACGGGCCGATTTGACGCCTGGGAAGCCACCCAAAGCTTCGATTTGCAAGCCTGAATCGTCGGCGAGGACCGGTTTATTCACGTATTTGGCCACCGCGCGGGCTTTGATCAAAGCGTTATCGAGAAATGTCAAACCGGTTTCGTTGAAAGGGAGCGAGAGCTCGATTTCCTTCAATGATGAAAGAGAAATCGAATAACCCGAGAAAAAATGGCGGAATTCGCGCATTTTGTCTTCGTTGTTGGTGGCGATAATTAACTCAAAATCCATATTATTAACATTTTAATAATAAACGGAAAACAACGAGTTAAGCAACAATATTCATATGTGTCGGTTTTACGTAAAAGAGATTTGCGTTACCAAACATGATGTTAGGCGACCGCGGGAGATATGCCATAAAGCGAGGGGGCCTCAACGACGCTATTTTGTCAAAACGGGTTGGACTTTGCGTTCGTCGACGATTTCACCGGCTTTTGTCAATGCGATTTTGGTGATGACCGGACCCGTCAATTCGTAGATCAGCGTGGCCGCCAGGGCGACCGCGAGAATCATTGCCCCGTATTCGGGATTGGAGTCGAATCCTTGCGAGGCCAGCGTGGCCATACCGATAGCGACGCCGGCTTGGGGAAACAGGGTCCAACCAAGATATTTCTGGACGATCGGCTCGGCTTTGGTGATGCGGCCGCCAGCATAAGCGCCAATGAATTTGCCGATCATGCGGAATACGATGTAAACGCCGGCCACGATCAAGACGAGGCTGCCGCTTAAAAAGACGCTTAAGTCGAGCGAGGCTCCGCTGACGACGAAGAATATCATAAATAGCGGCGGGGTCCAACGTTCGGCCCCTTCCAAAATCTTATCGCCGTCGGACCTGGCATTGACGAGCACGGCCCCAATCATCATGCAGGTGAGCAGGGATGACAGCGTCGATTGATGCAGACCCACTTTGACACGGGCCAGTACGACGCCGGTAAGCACCGTTACGATCATCAGCGACAACCGGTTGGCGCGCGAATGGAACCAGCGCATCGCCAGCGACAGGACGAATCCAAGCGCCGCTCCGATCATAAGCGACAACACGATTTCGGCAATCGGCAGCAAGATCACGGTCACGAACGTGATCCCGGTCCCGCTGGCGATGGCTTCGGCGATCGGAAAGCAGACGGCGAAACTCATCAAGGCGATGGCATCGTCAAGAGCGACTACGGGCAGCAAAGTGTCGGTGACCGGTCCATGAGCCCGATATTGGCGCACGACCATCAAAGTCGCCGCGGGGGCCGTCGCCGTGGCCACCGCGCCCAGGGTGATGACCACCGGCAACGGAATGCCCGGAATCAGAAAATAGACTACCAGCAAGGCTGACAACGTCACGAACAGCGCACCCAAACCTTCGAACACGGTAATGATCAAAATGCGTTTTCCGGTCGAGGCCAGCGTGTCTTTCTTGAAACTCGTGCCGATCGAAAAGGCGATGAAACCGAGGGCGATTTCGGTCACGATGCCAAATGATTTGACATCGGCGTTGTCCAAAAACGTTCCCGGCAGCCATTTTCCTAGCAAAAATGGACCGATCAAGACACCGGCCAATATGAAACCGGTAACGTTGGGAAGGCCTAACGGCTTCATCAAACGGGTGGCCAAAAGACCGAACACCATCGCTAATAGAAGTGGCAGCAAAATACCAAATCGGCGGTCATCGTTAAAAACTACCCTCGAACGATAATAGCGGAATCACGGCCATGCCTCCGCGCGTCTTGGTGAAGCCGGCGGTAGCCTGGCGGATCAATGTCTTGACTTCTTCGACATGGATTTCGTCGATGATGATGAACAAAGAGACGTTTTTCTCAAATCCCGAGGAAATGACTTGGCGCAAATTGCCGATGATCGGTTCGAAATCGGGATCTTCCAATAGCGTTCTCGAGATGGAACTGGTGGCTGCCGTCGTGCCGTTATAGCCGCGGGCGTGCAGCTCGCGGAACAGCCGGTTGGCGGCTTCGGTATTTTGCAAAATCGCGAAAAGCAATTGTTTCATAATGGACCTTCTTTCATTGACGAAACCATTATAGTACTCATGGTTTGTTAATCAAGAAGCAAAAAAGGAAAAAGGAGTTTAAAAAATAAAAAAATCCCCACGAGGGGATAGATTAGGAATGGAGCAGGTGACGGGAATCGAACCCGCGTAATCAGCTTGGAAGGCTGATGTTCTACCATTGAACTACACCTGCGTCCTGGCGGATCAGACGGGGATCGAACCCGCGGTCTCCTCCGTGACAGGGAGGCATGTTAACCGCTACACCACTGATCCAGGCGACCATCAAATCGCAAGGTAAATAATATCATAGGGCGATATTAAGTCAAATTGAAAATGATGGCGCTTAACGCGGCGATTAATGGCTGTCGATGAAGCGGGTCAGCGGCTGCAGCGGCAAGAAGCCGACGTTCTTGGCGGCCAGGCTTCCGTTGATGAACAAACCGAGCGTCGGGATCGAATAGACCCCGTATTCGCCTGCCAGTTCCGGCAATAGGTCGACGTTGACCTTGACCACTTTGGCTTTCGGCGTGCCGCCGTCGTATTGTTCCAACACCGGGGCTTGCATCTTGCATGGTCCGCACCAGTCGGCGTAGAAATCGACGAGGACTTTGCCTTCCTTGATGACGTCTTTGAATTCTTTGGCGGTTTTGACTTGGATGATCATGCGTGTTTCCTCCTAATTCATGATGAGTAGTAGCAGTTGATATATTCCAAACAATAACAGGAAGTGGAGCGGGTAGAAGGCATAGCTGCCGTATTGGAACCATTTCTTGTTATAGCCGCGCTTTCCCGTGTACATGTAGATGAAGAATGCGGCCATGATCGCATAGGTTTGGGCGCCCATGTAGACATGGACGAGACTGCTATCAACCAATGAAATAATATACCAAATTAAGTTAACACTTAAAAGCCAGATGCTGCTGTACAGGTTCATCTGCCGCTGATACTGCTCCGTCAGCGTGAATCCGATGAAGTTGATTTCTTGTTCGGTAGTGATTTTGCGCAGGTACCAATTGCCGACCAGGCGGGCTAGATAGAAGCCGACCATCATCACGATGCCGTATATCTGATAGTCCATTTTCACCGGCGCGGGAAGGTTGGCGCGGAAAACGAAAATGGCGATGGCCAAGGCGATCGGAGCAACCGCGGTCAGCTTCCAATATCCTTTTTGACGGAGGGCGTAAATAATCGATCCGCCCAACAATAAATCGACGAATATGTTGCCGGCCAGGACCGAAATGCCCATGAATTCGTCGATGACGTACATCGAGGTTCCGATCAGGACGCCCATGAAGGCGATTCTTAACAGGTAGAGCCATGGCTTTTTGCTATGGACGACGCCTTCGGCAATCATGAAGGCGAACAACGGGAAAGCAATCCGCCCGATGATGCGCAATATCGAGTAGACGACGCTGCCAGGCCAAAATGCTCCGACGACGATGACCCCGGTGTGATCGATCAGCATCGTCAACAGGGCGATTAACTTAAGATGGAAACTGTCAAGACGAAGCGGTTTTTGAACCATGTTAGATAAACCTCACTAGCACATCGCTTGCGATGAAGGTGGCGATGAAAGATATCAGGTTGTTAGTCACGTGGGCATATATGGACATGGCGAGACCTTCTTTTTCATAAATGTAGCAGAATATCAGCCCGGCCACGACGTAGAAAGGCAGGTTCAATAGTTCATTGACGAGATTGGTGGTACTGAAATCGAAGTGAATTAAACCAAAGAATATGAACGTTACGGCATAGGCGAGGTAGCGGTTAATGCGACGCACGAGACTAAACAGGCCGAGGCGATATGTCAATTCTTCGCAAATCGGACCGGCAATCACAAACGCGATGACGGATAAAAACGGATAAGTGCGCATGATCAAGGTAATCGTCGTCTCGTTGGCGTTATCGCTCAAATTGATGCCGAACACAAGGTACAAGGTATTGATGACGATGCCGGAAAGGAGGATTAGTCCGCCGTAGCCGAGGCCTTTGAAAATGGTGCTCGGGCGGATAAACGTGTTAATTAGCGGTTTGATGACCGTCCAAGCGATCAGCAGCATCGTCACCAGCAAAATGACATAACTGACGATATTGACCGTCGCCGAATAACTTATGTGCTGCAAGGCGATTTCAAACGCCAGCGGATCGGGATAAATCGAAGCGAGTATTTGCCTGACAACGAGGCTGACCAATAAGGCAATCACGCTCAGACCGAGCCAACCGATGCCGAAAAACAGCAATTGGCGTACGGGCGCAACGCGCGGAAGTTCGCCGGCTACATTTGTTTTATCTTTTTGGAGATCGATATTTGCCATTGCTTAATACTTGTACGACTTTCATAATGATACCATAATAAACTATCAATAATATTGTGTCTCTTGTCATGCCATGACGACTAATAAATAATGAGGTGGCTTTATGATCACACGTCTCCTGACGCAGCTGGCATTGGATCCTGAAACGATCGGAATGGCATTCAATATCGCCTTTTTTGCCTTTTTAGGTTTCATCGCAATCGGTTTTTTGGTCGGATTGATTCGCGGAATGTGGAAATCCGGTTTTCGTCTGATTATCGTCGGCGGTCTTGTCATCGCCGCTTTCTTGCTGGCTCGTCCGTTGACCGACATCATCGCCAATATCGACATCGGGGCTATTTTGACCAGTTTTGGCATATCGATACCGCAAATAAACATCACTTTGGGCGAATCCGCCATCATTTTGAATATCACGACAATTCAAGCTACGTTAACGTCCTTTTTTGACCAATTGGTCGTCGGCCTTGGCCTCGCGGCCGGCTCTGCAAGCGAGCTTTCGACGCTTGTCTTGGCTTTGACTTTGGTCGTGATGCGCTACGTCGTTTTCATCGTCTTGGGCTTCGTTATCGTCACCGTCGGCGAACTGCTGGCGACAATCCTATATTTCTTCCCGTTCCGGCT